>VAOX01043658.1_pt1 | contig 23525 bp, 23 predicted proteins | sample 3393891 | NCBI WGS metagenome assembly VAOX01 (sample SAMN08290429, study PRJNA428436) | hydrothermal vent metagenome | isolation source: Deep-sea hydrothermal vent chimney | place: Indian Ocean: Southwest Indian Ridge | depth 2822 m m | reverse complement strand
ATGTGAAGTCACCTTATTGGTGATAAGCACTTTTTTCATATAGCTATACGAATCAAGAAGTTGTGCAGACTTTCGTGACCCAACTGATTTTTCTAGGTTCAATTGAATGGCTGAACACGGTATGTCTCTTCAACAGAAAAAATGCGCTTTAGCCTGATAGAAAAATCTGAAGATACAATACATTCAACATCCGACATCTGTAAACGGGGTGGGCTGCCGGTACGTTATCCATTTTTAAGCAGGCGGCGCATGTCTATTACGGCGGCATTGGCCCTTGATATATAGTTTGCCATTACCAGTGAGTGGTTTGCGAACATACCAAAGCCGCTGCCATTTAAAACTATTGGGCTCCAGAGGGTTTCCTGCGTGGATTCCAGCTCGCGTACAATTTGTTGCATACTAACCAGCGCATTCTTTTTTTCCAGCACATGCTGGTAATCCGTTTCTGCGGCTTTTAGTAAGTGTGTTAATGCCCATGCGCTGCCCCGAGCTTCGTAAAAAATATCATCAATCTCAAACCAGGAGGTTTTTACTTCGACGATATTGCCGGTAGGCGTAGATTGATGAGCTTCGGCATCGCCTGCCAGATCGGTGTTCAGGCGTTGCTGGCCTACGCTGGCGCTGAGGCGTTGAGACAGGCTGCCCAGGCGTTTTGAGATTAGCCCGAGCCACTCGTTGAGGTTGTCTGCACGGGCATAGAACTGGCCGTCCTGTTGATCGCCGTCTGTGAGTCGGCCGAGGTAGTTGTAGAGGATATCGATGGCCTTGCGATATTCGGATTCTGCGGAGGGTAGCATCCATGATTCTGAATCAATACGGAATTTATTGTCAGCGACTATGATGTCTTTGTCTTCTATTGACTGGGACTGAGACCGGGTGAGGTCGTTGCGCATTGCCAGCGTGATGTCGCGTATCTGGGTGAGCACGCCAAATTCCCAGTTTGGAATATTGTCCATGAGTACACCCGGTGGCATTTTATCGTTGCTTAGGTAGCCGCCGCGTTTGTCGAGCAGGGTTTCGGCAACTTTAATGATGGTGGCGGTGGTGATGTAGCCGGTGGTCATTTCTTCGCCACGTTCTGAGGCCAGCTGAGTGGCTTCATGAACCGGGCTGAAGCGCTCGGGTTCTGTGTCCCATAGATAGCCCAGCACGGATATAACCAGAACCAGTATTAGCAGTGTGGCAGGCAGCAAACGTGATAGCATGCCTGTGTGTTCGCTGTTCTGGCCTGATTTTCGCCCAAAAAGGCTCCGCAGGCGATCGAAAGCGTCAAAAAAAGTGTCGAGTATTTTCATATAAATCCCTGAAGGGCTAGCTCATTAGTATGCTGTAGACACTATATGGGCTAAAGTTGTGTTTTTAGGGTAATAATTGTAACTGTTCGGAGAGCAGAATGAAATTTATTAAAATCAGTTTGTATGCGGTGCCCGGTCTTATTGTGGTTGTGCTGCTGGTGGCGGGGGGCGTTCTGGCAAGTTTTGATACGAGCAAGTATGAGGCGATTATCAGCAGTGAGGTTAGAAAGGCGACCGGGCGGGAGTTGACCGTGGGCAATATTCAAATGTCGTTGTTTCCCTGGCTGGGGTTTGAAGTGCAGCAGCTGGCGCTAAGCAATGCGGCGGGATTTGATGCACCGTATATGGTGCAGGTGGCGAGAGTGGATGCGCATGTAGAGATTATGGCGTTGTTTAAGGGAGAGGTGAGGCTGGATACTGTGCAGGTGCATGGGTTGCAGTTGTTTCTGGGAAAAAATCGTCAGGCCGAAACCAGCTGGGATGATATTTTACAGAAGTTTGAGTCGCCAGATACGGCTTCTACGCCTTCGGGTGGTGGCTCTGTGGCCGGGCAAGCGCAGGAGGCAGGGTCTTCTTCGGCGTTAGCGGTGCGGGTTAAGGGGGTGGTGCTTAAAAATGCCAGCGTTAAATGGGATGATGCGTTGAGTGGGCAGTCGGTTTTCCTGCAACAGATAAATTTGCAAACAGGGGCAATTAAGCCAGGTGCTGTTGTGCCGGTTTCATTCTCGGCAGATATTAGCCTGGTAGAATCACAGTCGGGTGCTCAGACCCGTGTTAAGCTGGATTTAAAAACGCAGATTGAAGCGAATCTGGAGACACAGCGGTTTAATCTGTCGGCTGTGGTGCTGGGCGTTAGTGCACAGGGTAAATCTCTGCCCGAGGGGCGCATTCAGGTTGATATTAAAACCGATGTTGCACTGGATTTGAATAAACAGACGGCGCGGATTAAAACGCTAAATATACAGTCAACCGAGCTTGAATTACAGGCGCAGATTGAGGTGAGCAGTTTAATGAGTGCGCCGCGGGCGAAGGGGACAGTTGATCTTCGGCAGTTTAACCCGTCTACGTTGGCGAAAACACTGGGTATTGAGCTCCCTGCCAGCGCCAGTCAGCAGGTGTTGAGCAGCGCATCGATGAGCCTGGGCTTTTCTGCAAGCGAGAAATCGGTTCATTTAAAACCGATTTTAGTCACGCTTGATAAATCTACGTTGAAGGGCGAGCTGAAACTAACCGATTTTGCAAAGCCGAGCATTGAATACACACTGGTGTTAAATCAGATTAACCTTGATGATTATTTGCCGCCGGTTGAAAAAACAACGCCGGCACAGAAAGATGCTGAGACAGGTAATGCCGCTAAAGCCGATATCCTGATTGATTTACCGGTGCAAATACTGAGAGGCCTGGATATTAAAGGCGAGCTGAGGGCGGGCAGGATACAGGTTGTTGAGCAGGTGATTTCTAATGTGCAAATATCAACTATTGCCAACGCAGGCTTAATTAAAATAAAGCCGATAAAAGCCGATATGTTAGAAGGTGCATTAAGTGCATCTGCCCAGCTGGATGTTAGAAAAAAACAACCGCAATATACGCTGAACTTAAATACGGTGGGTGTTAATGCCGATGGGCTGGTTAGCCCGATGTTGCAGAAAATGTCGGGGAAAAAGGAAGTTCGTATAAGTGGGGAAAGTAATATGAGTCTGGATATTCAAAGCTACGGGCAGTCAGTGAATCAGCTTAAGGCGAACAGTAACGGGGCATTCAGGTTTAGCATGGGCAAGGCTCAGTTGTATGGTGTGGACTCGGAGTACTTTGTGAGTGAGGCGGTGCTTGGCTACCTTGAGAAAAAAAAGCAGCCGACACCTGAAAAATGGAGAAAAGAATATACGCCAAAAGATACCACCGCATTAAAAAAAGCACAGGCAACGGCAATTATTAAAAATGGGGTGATTGATAATCGAGACCTGCTGCTTGATTCAAAGCGTTTTAAAATTACAGGCGCAGGGAAAATAAATCTGCCCGCACAAGCACTGAATTATCGAGTGGTTATTGATATTAACCCGGCTAAAACAGAAACAGTGTTTGAGCGTGTGCGTGATGTGCCAATGCCGGTTTTTATTCGGGGTGGGTTTGCGCAGCCAGAGGTAAGTATCGATTCTAAAGTCTGGCGTAAAAATGTGGGTAAGGCATTAACGGCAAATGTGAGAAAAAATATTAAGCAGAGCATTAAAAAAGAAAAGAAAGAAAAAAAAGACAGGCTTAAAAAGAAATTAAGGAATTTGTTTAAATAATTAAGGAATAGCATATAAGTAACGGCTATGTTATCTGAGAATAAGCGCGGCCTGTTCGTGACTTTTGTCACAGATGGATTCGGGATGGCGTGCATTTATTCGAGATATAAAAATAACCATAAATATTGTATAATCGGTGGTTCTTTCTCGATGGCTGCATCAGGTTCTTAATGTGGATGAATTTGTGTGTGGGTTGTTCGGGTTTATTACGGGTGAAACTGGATGTTGCTATTAATTTTGTCGTGCCTTGAGTCGGCGAACATGCAGTTGGTGGATATGTAAATTATGAAAACAGTAATACAACGCGTTTTAATCATCTGGCTTGCAATGCTGGTGGTGTCACCGGTTTTTTCGGCCCCAATACATGACGCTGCCAGCAGCGGTGACATTAAAACCGTAGAAAAATTGCTCTCGCAGAAAGTCGATGTAAACAGTGTCAATAAAAAAGGCCGTACTGCTTTACACTTTGCAGCGGAATTTGGTCATATAGATATTGTTAGATTATTGCTGTCAAAAAAAGCCGATGTAAGCATCGTTACAAACAGCGACAGATCAAAGGCGATTCACTTTGCGGCAATGAAAGGCCATGATCAGATTGTAGCGTTGTTGATAAAAAATGATGTGTTGTTTGATGTGCCGGATGAAGGTAGCTGGACACCATTGCATTTTGCAGCGTCAGGAGGTCATTTAAAAACAGTTAAAGTATTGCTTACGAATGGTGCAGATGTTAATGCTGCTGTGCAAAATTTAAAAACACCGTTGCACAAGGCCGGGTATAATCAGCATGCAGATGTCGTGAAGTTATTGCTGGCGAATAAAGCGGCTGTTAATGCGAAAGATGAAAATGCGATGACACCGCTGCATGAAGCGCAGGAAAAAGACAATGCCGAAGTCATTAAAATGTTGATTGACAATGGCGCTGACCTGAATGCAATTGATCGTTTTGGCAGAGCACCGCTACATTATGCGGCGCTTAATGGGCGGCTTGCAAATTGCAGGGTATTGCTGGCGAATAAAGCGGATGTTAATGCAATGGGCGAGGGTGCAACCCCGGTGCTAAATCTGGCAATAACCAAAGGTGATATGGCGGTTGTGACATTATTGCTTGAACATGACGTTAACTTGCAGGCAAAGGATTATACCGGGCGTACGCCATTGCATGTTGCATCGGCGCGAGCGCAGGGTGAGATGGTTCTGTTATTGCTTAAAAAGAAAGCGGATATTAATGTTGAAGATAAATATGGCAGAACATCTTTGCATCTGGCGGCAACTATGGGCCACGGTGAAATTGTAAAGTTATTGCTTGAAAAAGGTGCAGACACTCAGGTGGTGAGTAAGAACAGGCGTACGGCGATACAGATTGCTGACTTAAGAGGGCATAAAGATATTGTTAACATGTTAAAAGATCAGTAGCCAGGGTAAGGATCGGTTGGCATTGCCCTGGAGCGACATTCAGGTTATTGGCGGGTATGGGTAAAAAGTAGTTTTTCTGACCCTGTAATTTATTTTGTGGGGCGAGTGCAGTTTCAGGTTTTGATGTTAGATTATGACAATTGATTTTTCAAAAGTACTCTTAAGCTGGTATGACCAGCATGGACGTAAAAATTTGCCCTGGCAGCAACAGCGTAATACTTATCGGGTCTGGGTATCTGAGATTATGTTGCAGCAGACGCAGGTAAAAACAGTTATACCGTATTATGAAAAATTTATGCAGCGTTTTCCAGCAGTGCAGGCGTTGGCCGATGCGCATGAAGATGATGTGTTGCATCACTGGTCGGGTTTGGGTTACTACGCGCGCGCGCGTAATCTGCATAAGGCAGCGCAGCAGGTGCGCGACCATTATCATTCAGTATTTCCATTAGGTTTTGATGAAGTGCTGGCCCTGCCTGGTATTGGCCGCTCGACCGCCGGAGCAATACTGGCGCAGGCCGAGGGGCAGCGTCATGCTATTCTGGATGGTAATGTAAAACGGCTACTGGCTCGATTTTATGGGGTGCATGGCTGGACAGGGCAGGCAAAAATACAGGAACGTCTGTGGCAGTATGCCGAGCAGCACACCCCTCATAAACGGCTGGCAGACTATACACAGGCGATTATGGATCTTGGAGCAGGCCCATGCCGTAGAGGTCGCCCTGAGTGTGGGCAATGTCCGTTGCAGGTTGCGTGTGTAGCCTTTGCAACAGATCAGGTGAAATTGCTGCCTACACCAAAGCCGAAAAAAATATTGCCGGTTAAAGCGGTGCGTATGTTGCTGTTGCGAAACCACCATCAGCAGATATTACTGGAAAAAAGGCCGCCGACAGGTATCTGGGGAAGTCTCTGGAGTTTGCCGGAAATGCCATTATCTGAAGAGGTGTCAGGCTGGTGTGAGGATCATTATCAGATGGGCATTAACAGCGTGACAGAGCACTCAGTGGTGCGTCATACCTTCAGTCACTTTCACCTGGATATCACGCCGTGTGTCGTTGATGTGAATAACCCTGATCAAAGTGTGATGGAAGCAAACCGCAGAGTCTGGTATAAAGCCTGTTTGAGCGACCATGATGTGCCGGCAATGGGTTTGGCGGCACCGGTTACGGGATTATTAGAACGATTAGGTGGTGAGTTATTATGAGTCGAATGGTGCAGTGTATTAAACTGGGGCGAGAAGCAGAAGGTCTTGATCGGCCAACTTATCCGGGGGATCTGGGAGCAAGAATATATGAGAATGTTTCGAAAGAGGCATGGGCAGAGTGGTTAAAGCACCAGACAATGCTGATTAATGAGTATCGGCTTAGCCCGATAGAGCCGAAAGCGCGTAAGTTTCTGGAAGATGAAATGGAGAAGTACTTCTTTAGTGGTGAGACTACAGCGGCTCCTGAAGGCTTTGTGCCACCGCAATCGAAATAGGGTGGAGTGTCGGTTGGTCCTGTGAAAGTGCTTTAGCGAAGTGTTATCAGGGGGCAGGCTGTTTTAATTGGCAAAAAATGCAATAAAAACTTGACTCAGAGAGCCTGAACCGCTTTAATACGCGCTCTTTGCGAATCAGTGAGTTTTTGACTGGCGAGTGATAGCGGGATAAAGCGGGTGTTTTAATGTCAGTGTAAACTTAAAAGCATCCAAAAAGTGATAGCTCTTTGGGTTATCGGTGGGCAAGGAGCCGATAACGTCAGACAGGAAGTCTGGCCGGAACACTCTTTCAGTTTAAGAGAGGGCAGGAGCCCGAACGTTAGTGCAAACTAAAAAATATCAAAATGGCCGAATAGCTCAGTTGGTAGAGCAGCGGATTGAAAATCCGCGTGTCCCTGGTTCAATTCCAGGTTCGGCCACCATTTTTTCATTTCTTGTCATGTTTTCAACTGTAATATTAAAAGAACTGATCGAATTGAACCAGGCCTGGTTCAGTTACTCGGCACGTCGTGTGCCTCGGCCTGCGGCTCATGGAGCCAAAAACGCTCCATGCTCAAATTTGATCCAGTCAAATTTAGTCCAGGTTCGGCCACCATTTTTTCATTTCCTGTCATGTTTTCAACTGTAATATTAAAAGAACTGATCGAATTGAACCAGGCCTGTAGTTTTTGATTTTTATTACAGGCACCCACCGCCCATCCCCGATGCTTATTCCGGCTGAACTCCAGTTAAACTAAAATGCCCACCTAAATAAAAATAACACTATCGGTCAATGGAAAAAACAGCTAAGATTGAAAATTCTATGGTTATGGGATGCAACTACAGGAACGAATCAATGTAACTAGTTGAAAATAAAGAAAAAATATGAAAAATAGGAAGGGAGTCAACCACCAAAAAAGAGCTTAAACTGGGTATGGAATGCCTGGTTACCAGGTGGTTAAGCAGATCCAGCCCTGATTTTCTTTAATTAATACGTATTCGAACAGCTACGGAGTAGGCGAAGGAGATTAATTATTTATTGCCCTGGAATGTTAAATAATCAGAATGAAAGAATTATTTTTAAATCAGTACAACATTTTCGTAAAACATAATGTCTTCAGAAAAAACATTCCTACTATAATTTTTATACATGGCCTTTCTGGTAGTATGAGCGCGTGGGCAGGGTATTCTGAAAAATTTCAGGATAAATTTAATCTAATAAAAATTGATTTAAGAGGCCATGGGAAATCGTATAAATACATGCGAACTTCAGAGTATGAAATTAGTTGCTTCTCTAAAGACCTCGACAACATAATACATCACTTCAAAATCAAAGATCCTGTTTTTATATCTCATTCTTTTGGTAGCCTGGTTCTCATCGATTACATTATTAGACACAACGTAACTACTGGGAAAGCAGTTTTTTTATCGGCACGTTTTAATTTAAAAAATATAATTATGGAATTTATAAGTTCATTTTTTTTAAACATGATGAGACCTTCGAAAATATCCTCAAGATCCACCAGTAACAAACAGCACATCAATTATAGCCGCTACCCATTAAATACAGATTTTGATATAAAGAGAACATGGGCTGATATTTCTAACACCGGGTTATACATTTACCTTAGCTGCATAAAGCATATTTCAAAACTTGACTATCGAAAAGATCTTTTTAACATAAATATACCGGTTTTATTTATACATGGAACGCATGATTCAATATTCAATATTCAGCTGATTCGCGATATATATGCTCGAATTTCAAATTCAAAATTAGTTGAAATACAGGGTGCAAATCATGTCATGGTATTTAGCCATCTGGATAGATTAAGTAGCGAGATAATGGATTTTATTGAAAGTGAAAAATAACTTTCAATCAAATAAAAAAAGATTACAAGTTCTGAATGTTATGACTTTCATGGGGACGCCGCCATTTTACATTGGCCTATGTATCCTGTTTTTACCTTTTAATATTAAATTATGTATTACATATTTACTCGCTGTTACTGTTACTGAACTGGTATGCGCAATTATAAAGCTAATCACACGAACAGAAAGACCAACTCCGCGAAAAAGAAAATCTTTATATGATCAATATGATGCTTCTACATTTCCAAGTGCCCATACTGCTCGCATTGCATCAAATGTTTCAGTCATCATTGTTGTCTACCCCGTCATATACTTTATTTTAGCCGGAACTTTCATGATATTCGCTGTCGGCTATAGCCGACTTGCTTTAAAAGAGCATTACCTTGCAGATGTTATAGTAGGCGCTTTTGTTGGAGTCACAACCTCATTATTAATTTATAACTGGATTTTTTAGCGTGAGAATAAAACCCTGTCTTGAGTTAATTCGATTTCATTTTCATGCCTCATTTATTACAGTAATACTTTCTGCCCTGCTGTTTTCGCCTAATATTACAATGCAGTTAATCTACAATATTCTATTATGCTATATTACTTTTAATATACTTATTTACGGGGGGCTCTATACATTTAACGATATAATTGATGCTAAAGAAGACAGCAGACACAACATTAAAAAATACCGACCCATACCATCCGGTAAAATAAGTATCCGTTTTGCGGCAATATTCTGCACATTACTAATTACTAGTGGACTAACAGCAGGTTATTTTCTGGTGTCAGAAGAGGTGTATAGGCTTTACTTTGGGTTCATATTTTTAAATTTTATATATACATTAATATTTAAAAAAATTATTTATTTAAATCTTTCAATTGTAGCCAGCACCCATACACTGAGATTTGTAATGGGAGCTTCGATTGCTCATCACAGCTTTGTTTTTACTGATATTACAGCATTTTATCTACTCTTGCTCAATATTTCTGTAACCATTCATAGCATGTTTAATTTAAAGCATTACGAGATGCGTTTCTATACCAGAAAAATAGTAATTGGCATTCAGATTTTATGCATGCTGGGTTCATTGCTATTGCTTTTATACATAGATCATAAACTTAATTTACCCATAGCAATGCTCTGGTGTTGTGTATTTTTATTTTCATTACTATCGTATTTAAAGTGTTTTCGTCCATTGATAGCTAGAATATTCATGATTAAATTGTCATTAAAAAATTGAGATAAGTTATGCGCTGTAAATTAACTCCAGTATGCAAGTCCATGTGTTTTATGTTAGCGAAACGTCTTATTTATTTAAATAATACCTGTAACAAGATATGACGAAAATTAAAAAACCTGAGTTTCGTATTCTAATGGTATCTGATGTATACTACCCTCGTATTAATGGCGTATCGACTTCGATAGAAAATTTTCGTCGTAAACTTACAGCGCTCAATATTGAGGTGCTCCTGATAGCACCACGCTATGAGGATGAAGAGAATGAACGCGGCATAACTCGAATAACTGCCAGAAAAGTACCTCGCAGCCCGGAAGATCGAATTTTAAACTGGAAGGAGCTGAAGCGTGAGGTTTTTAATGCTGCTCGTCATTGTGATTTAATTCACATTCAGACGCCTTTTATGGCGCACTACGCAGGTATAAATGTCGCGCGTAAGCTTAAAATTCCTGTTGTTTCCACTTACCACACGTTGTTTGAGGAATATTTTCACCACTATATTCCCTTCTTACCAGAAAAAATATTAAAAAAAATTACTCGTTGCTATTCTCGCCTTCAATGCAATGCACTTGATGCAATTATTGTTCCTTCAACTGCAATGAAAACTCGGCTGCTAGAGTATGATATCAGCACCCCTCTTCATGTTTTGCCCACAGGTGTATCACTCGATAATTTTGACTTGACTGATGGCAGTGAATTTCGTTTAAAACATGAGATCCCTGAGGATAGACCTGTTGCACTTTTTGTTGGTCGAGTTGCACGTGAAAAAAATATTGATTTTTTGCTTGAAGCAATCCGTTACACGCTTGTTAAATGCCCGGATGCACTTCTCATTATTGCAGGAAATGGGCCTGCTATTAGTGAGTTAAAAAACACGGTTCGTTCAAACGGGCTGGAGAATGCCGTCAGCTTTACAGGCTACCTGGATCATAAGCAGGCATTACCAGCATGCTATGCTGCTGCCAATGTTTTTGTGTTTGCTTCACGTACAGAGACCCAGGGGCTTGTTTTGCTTGAAGCCCTGGCAGCAGGGCTACCGGTTATTGCATTGTCGGATATGGGTACGATAGATATACTCAGGCACAAACGGGGCTGTCTAAGCCCGCCCTGTGATACTGAGAAATTCGGAAATGAAATTGCCAATGTTCTGAATAACAGGCAAATGCAACAGCAGCTATCGCATGCTGCAAAAGTTTATGCCAGAACGTGGTCTGATGACATTACATCAAAAAGTCTTGCCGAGTTTTATAAAGCGTTGTTAAAAACATAGTTGTTATCCTGCTGCCCTGAGGGTGTCAGTTAAGCATGGCCTCCCTAAAACCTGCTAATGAGGCGATGGAATCATGTTTTAGTAGACCGGTGAGCATACTCTTTGGGCCAATTTTTTCAATGTGGCGCACTTATGACTAAAATTGGATAACTTTAAGAGCTAATCAGAGTATCCACGATAACGATAACTATCCCGACACACAGGGCTTTGAGGTGGTCAGCTGATGATTTCAGGATTGTTCCAGGTGATTTTTAAATATTTTATGGAATAAAGCCTCATGTTGTTCGTTTATTCGGTACCTGGGGGAATTTATTGAACATGTTTAATTTTTATGGTAAATCAGCGAAGTTCAGAAAAGATCTTGAACTTTTCTGGGATCGCCTGTATCGCGTGGCTTTCTCGTATTGCCGCGACCATCAGGTAGCGGCAGATCTGGTGCAAGGTACGGTCGAAGCGGCATTGAATAATAAGCATAGGATTACGGATTATGAATATCTTGAGAAATGGCTGTTTAAAGTGCTTATTAACCGATGGCGGGATTATTGTCGAACCAGAAAGCACCATGAGGACATAGGTAATATACATCTTATACAGCATGAAACGCCTGAAACGAATAGTGAGCTAAAGGAGACAGTAAAACGTGTGTTTGTTGCAATGGGCAAGCTAAAAGAGGAGCAGAGAGAAGTATTATCATTGATTGCAATAGAGGGGTTTTCATATAATCAGGTGGCCAGCATTCTCGATCTGCCCATTGGTACTGTGATGAGCCGCCTGTGTCGTAGTCGTAAATACCTTAGAGAGTATCTGGAATGCTCGGATAAACTGGAGAGTAAGCTTGAATCTAACATCAGGAGTATAAAATGACGGATAAAAAAATAGTTACCGATGTCCAGCTAAATGCATTTATTGATAATGAGCTTGGAGATAGTGAAAGAATAGAAATGCTCAGTCTGATGGATGAGAACCCGGACCTTAAAAAATCAGTTAATGAGATAAAACAGGATATGGAAATGGTGTCGCAGGTATATAAAAATATGCCAGTAGAGAGCCATTTCGTAGAATCAGCGGAAAGAAGAGGGGGGGGCTTCTCGAAACGCTATGTTTCTGTTGAGGCCAGTATCTTCCTCATTCTAGGTGTAATAAGCGGTTTGTTTATTTCGCAGTATACTATTAATAATAACGCTCAGCCTGTATTGACCATGGTAAAAGATTTTAACCCTGAAATCTCAAAGGCTGAAAAAATATTGATACATGTTAATACCCGTGAAAAAAAGAGCGTGAATGCTGCGTTTGATAAACTGGAGGCTATTGTTCGATTTTCAGATATGAAACAAATAGATGTTAAGTTGAAATTTGTAGCCAGTGCAGAGGGGCTTTCTGTACTCAGAACGAAATCACCTTATGCGGATAGAATTAAAATAATATCAGAGCAGTACGAAAATGTAGAGTTTCTTGCTTGTGGAATAGCGATGGAAACAGCGTTTTTAAAAGAAAAAAAAGCTGTTACTTTGCTTCCTGAGGTGAAAAAAATACCGGCTGCGTTGGGTGAAATTATGGAAGACATTAAAAATAGCTGGATATATATGAGGTCGTGAAAATATGTATGCGGATTGCACTGTCACCGCAGTAGACTAAACGTAATGATCATTAAGCAGGATGGTGTGCTGGTTTTATTCGGCATTAGTTATGGTGATTGTTTAATTAAATGCTGAATAAATATCACCAAATAAATATATCTGGAGAAAAATATGTTATTAGAACGTCGGAAACTTATAAAATTGATGGCCGCAAGTGCGGTTGTAAGTCTATTGCCGGCTACTTTTCCGGCTAATGCAGTACAAAAAATGAGAATAAAGGCAATCGCTTTTGATGCTTTTCCTATTTTTGATCCACGGCCTATCTTTGCAATGGTTGAAAAATTATTTCCCGGTAATGGCAAAGCATTAAGTAATGCATGGAGAACCCGGCAGTTTGAATATCAGTGGTTGCGTGCTCTTTCGGGGCAATATGTGGATTTCTGGCAAGCTTCAGAAGACGGTTTGCTGTTTGCGGTAAAGCAGCTAAAGCTTAAAATAAGTACTGAGCAACGCTCACAATTAATGAATGCCTACCTTAATTTGAAACCCTGGCCTGATGTTGTGCCTGCTCTGAAGCAATTAAAGGCGTTAGATATTAAGCTGGTATTTCTGTCGAATATGACTGAGAAAATGCTTGTTACTAATATGAACAACTCGGGGATAGCAAAATATTTTGATCATGTTATTAGTACGGACAGTGCAAAAACCTATAAACCAGCAGCGAATGCATATCAGTTAGGGGTTGATACCCTGGGCCTGAAACGCGAAGAAATTGCGTTTGCTGCATTTGCAGGATGGGATGTGGCGGGAGCAAAATGGTTTGGCTATCCGACCTTCTGGGTGAATCGAGTGGGGTTTCCTGATGAAGAGTTAGGTGTTAAGCCAGATGGAATGGGAAAAAGCCTTGCGCAACTTGTTGATTTTGTGAAAGTATAGCGCCTGTGTGCAGATGGTTATGGAACCTGTAGCCTGAAGGGCGTTAGCGCCGTGAAGCCCTGGGTCGCTTTCAGTGACAGGCTCGGTTAAGCCAGGCGTTTTTTAATTCGACTAAGCGCAACGGGGGTTATGCCGAGATAGCGCGCAATATCAATTTGCTTAAGTCGGCCAAGTAATGCTGGATTAGTGTGTACGAAGTCCTGGTATGCTTCTTCAACAGGCAGGCATAATAGCTGATATTCACGAAGTTCTTTTCTCGTTCCCAGCCATTGTGTGAAACGAAACACCGCACGGGCCAGTTGCATATCTTCAAAACATGCGTCTTCGAATTGATCATATGGAAAGCTGACTATTTCCGTGTCCTCCAGACATAAGGCTGAAAACGGGCTGGGTATGTTCAACATCTGTGAGCTTCTTGAGCCAAATATACCCTGGTCTGCAATGAATGTCTTAATCCACTCTTTGCCATCCAGGGTATTATAGTAGATTTTGATCAGGCCGCGTCGGACACAAAAAACATCTCTGCAAACGTCCCCCTGGGTGAATATATGGCTGCCTTTCCTGTGCCTGTCTTCAACGAAGTGTTTTTCAAGCTTTTGAGAGGTGAGAATTTTTTCCATAAATTCATCAAAACAAAATTCTTTCATAGTCTAAACCCAGGTTAATGCCCTAATTTAACTAATGGACTAATATAAAAGAATAATGTACAAATATCAAGGTTATTATGCCTGATATGACCCATGATAATGAGCTGAATAAAGGCCTCAGGGCCACGTGGGGTGTAGCGGCGGGGAGTCGTCCTGAAACTCATCAGGATGCGGCGTGAGCTAATAGTACTATTGAGAAGCCGGATAATATGTCCAGTTTAGTTATGCGGTAACATTTATAAAGTCCATCTGTGAGAAAGCGCCATCACCTTTATTGTAATTCAGGTGTTTAGCGTAGCGCCGGATATATTTATTCAAATTCAGGGAAAGATAAAAGCTGCGGAAGGTTAATCCTGGATTAATCAGAGTCGCATGGCCAGGTATAAACTGAGCGCACTATATTAAAAATTTAAATGGCTGGTAATTAAATGCCCGTTTAAAGGCACAACATAAGTTAGGATAAGTAATGATAATTTCAGGTCGAATAGCCGTAGGGCTGATGCTGTTAACGATGTCCCTGTTTACACATGCTGAGACAATTTATGTTGAAGTGAAAAACATAAAGGCAGGTAACATGGGTAATGTGATTGTGTTGCTGTTTACAGGTGAAGGTTTTCCTGTCAAACACGATCAGGCAGTGGCCATTCATAGCAAACCAGCAAATGCAGAACGACTGAGTTTCGAGTTTAACAGACCTTCTGCCGAGTACGTCGCTTTTAAGGTGCTACATGATGAAGATGAGAATAATAAAGTGACCAAAAACTGGACGGGTATCTGGCCGAAAGAGGGTCTGGGGTTTTCCAATGATCGTCAAATGGGTGCGCTAGGTGCGCCGAATTTTGAAGAGGCAAAAGTGGTGACGGCAAATATTACTGGCACCATTAGTCTGGTGATAACATATCCATAAATTTATGGCGGTATAAAATGAAAGTTCTTATAAAAACGATTCTGGTGTTGTTTGTCATCTTTGCATCAACATTCGTACTCATTAAGGTGACAGGCATTATCACTACTGATGATATAAAAATGTGGCTTGAGGCGGCAACTTCCGCTGATCCTGTTTATGCGGCATTGATTATTGCAGGATTGCTGTTCGCAGATTTATTTATTGCAATCCCTACCCTTACTATCTGTATTTTAGCGGGATATTTCCTGGGCTTTGGTGGCGGTGCAATGGCGGCAGCCACGGGAGTTACTCTTGCAGGTGTCTGCGGGCATGTAATTAGCAGGGTCTGGGGCAGGGGAGTACTGAGCAAAATTGTGAAAGATAAAAAGAGCCTGACTGAAATGGAGCAGATATTTAAAAAACATGGATTCACCATGATTCTACTTTCTCGTGCAATGCCCATTTTACCTGAAACAGCGGCCTGTTTGTCCGGGCTTACGAAAATGCCTCCAACGAAGTTTATGATGGCGTGGGTACTTGGTTCATATCCGTACGTATTGATTGCAGCTTATGCCGGATCTGTGAGCACATTAGAAAATCCTATGCCTGCGATTTACACTGCAATTGCAATGACATCTGTATTGTGGATAGCATGGTCGTTGTTTTACAAACTGCGCAGATATGAGAAAAAGAGTCAGGGTGAAATGTTGTGATAAATACATCGAACAAGATTATGAAATCTGTGGATAAAAAATAATGGACAGCGATATAATAATAACGGCCACTGGAAAAGCATATGATACAGGTTATCAATCGATGCGGCCAATATTCAGTAGCGAAATAAGTTACCAGAAAATCAATGAAAGTGTCGTTGGTACGCGTGTCTGGAGTGGTGTAACAGGTGAGGCTGTGGCAAAAGAAATGCTGGTATGGAGTGAGCGAGATGGGTTACTACGTGCCAGCATGTGCCAGCACTATTTGCGTGAAGAGGGTGAACTTGAACGAGATGGTAATAAAGTACAGTTTATGCTCAGTAGCCATAAAACGCAATACAATCAGAGAACCTGTAATATGCGTATAAATAAGCTACTTGTGACGTTGTTGAGTATGCCGCTGGAAATTGTCAGAAATTGGGAGCAACTCAAAGCGGGGGAGTCTTTTGATCGAAGTTATGCGGTGTTGAAAGCTCAGAATCATACCGGTGTGCGTTTCAAAATGGATGATGATAATCACCAGAGTATAGTTTGTGTGACACCGCTTAATCCGGTGTTTCGTTTTATTTTTGGTTCTTTAAAATTTGTGTTTGAACCTGGCAGGCCGCTATTAAAAGAAATTTTCGGTTTGATCGAACCACGTGACCATAAAGTGAATGGCAAATACAAGGAGCATATTGCTTTTTTCAGGTTTGATACGCCATTGGATCCTGGTCAGGTTATTATTCCCATAACTACAAAGTATAAGGTAAATTAAATATGGAGCAGAATAAAAAAAGTGTTCTTATTACCGGTGGGACACGCGGCATCGGTAAGGCGCTGGTCGAACACTATATTAATAGTGGTTGGTCGGTGATTTCTACCGGGCGTAGCGAAGAGACTGTTGGTGTTGCGAAAGAAGCATACCCTGATGTTCAATGGCTTGCCTGTGATATGGCTGTTCCTTCTCAGCGAGCCATGTTTGGAGAGAAGCTGGCAGATGTACCACTGGATCTGATAATACACAATGCAGGCATACAGCAGGCTCGGGATTACTTTGAACCCGCGCAGGAAGTTTACTCGGTGAGTGAGGAGACGGAAATAAATTTTCTTGCGCCGTTAGAGTTAACGCGCTTTTTTATGAACAATATCAAGAAAACCCGCGGGCATCTGGTATATATTACATCAGGTCTTGCAATTGCGCCTAAACAATCCTCACCTGTTTACTGTGCTAATAAAGCGGGGCTCAGGACATTTGCTAAATCTCTGCGCCAGCAATCTATCATGCATAACAGCGGTGTATTAGTTACGGAAGTTATTATGGCGCTGGTGGATACGGATATGGTTCGTGGTCGCGGCAAGGGCAAGCTCACCCCGGCAGAGGCAGCACGGCAAATTACGCAGGGCATAGAAAAAGGCTGTGAAGAAATTCATATCGGAAAAGTAAAGGGCCTGATGTTTCTTAGAAAGTTAATGCCAAATTTGGCGGAAGGGCTACTTATAAAACTATAATTAAATATTAATAGAGCAGTAAAAAATACGCCAATATATCGGCGTATTATGAACTGTGTGGTGTTTCAATTTTGGGTTGAAATTGCCTTTATTTCAGGGGTTTTCAGTTAACTTTATTTTTACCGAATATTTTAATCGTTAACTGGCATGTGAGCAAAGCATTTTCACACATTTATCAGTTAAAAGGGTATGCGATGAGTACAATAAAAGAAGAAGTTTTTATTTCTAACAAGACTGTGTCGATAAAATTCTATAAAAGCGTGGATGATTTGCCTGAACGGCAGTGGAATGAGGCGGGTTACGGCACCGGTTTGCGAAAAGATTTTCTTGCGGTTGTCGAAAAATCTGAAATAAACAATCTCGATACGACGTATGTGCTTTGCACTGATGAGATGGGTAATCCAGTAGGGCGGGCCAATCTGTATCAGGTGGATTTTGATTTTGCTACAACAGACCAGTCTCTGAGTTCGATTATTAAGCCATTGAAAAAATGGTACCCCAAATTTATGGACTTCAAGGTGTTTGAGCTGGGCCTGTTTACGATGATTGGTGATGGCCTTGAGACGGCAACGCTTGAAGCGCGTTTGCCCTGTCTTGATGCGGTGGCGGATTTTATGATAGATGAAGGTGAAAGAAACGCCAGTGATTTTTTGTTGATCCGCGATGTTCCATTATCGAGGTTTGCCGAATATAGTGACATTCTTCGGCCAAAAGGTTTTTTACCATGCTCAGGGTTTACCAATGCGGTGTTATATAATAAGTGGGAGACCTTTGATGATTTTCTGGCTATTCAAAACAGCAAGTCGCGAAATAAAATGCGTGCTGCGCTGAAAATCGAGGATAAATTTGATATTGAGGTTTCTATTGTTAAAGACTTTAGTGACCTGTGTGATGACATGGAGCGGCTCTGGCAAAATGTAAACGCTTCCTCCAAAGATTATAGTCGTGAGCAACTGACTTCGCGTTTTTTCCAGGAAACGCAGAATAACCTGCCGCAAGACAGTGAAGTGATTGCTTTTAAACATGATGGCAAGCTCATTGCGTTTATGTACAACCTGATCGGGAAAACGGATTATATTATGCTCGACTGGGGAGTCGATTACGATTTTGAGCATTATAAACAGGCTAACCTGTATCGTGCCGCATCGCTGATGTCGATCCAACGGATGATTGGTCTCAGGAAAGATTGTCTTGAGATGGGTATTACTAATTACGTTCCCAAGGAGTTTCTGGGTGCCTCGCTTGAGCCTATGGCCTTTTTTATCCGCCACAAAAGCGATCCGGAATTTACTGAGGGCCTGGGACGCAGCCTTATTGATAATATTAATCATGCCGAGGGACTGCGTATTCCGAAAAATTACCAGACGGATACATCCCCAACCTGGAATGAGCAACAGTGGCGTCAATTTCTGCATCAGCAGATGGATGGGTATGCTGATGACGATCTGTTTACTCCGGCCTATCGCCAATACGACCAGCTAGTTATGAAAATGGGGGATATTTATGGCTTTTATCCTGAATTCAAGAGTGGTCAGAAATCGACGATCCATTACCAGGATAATCCGAATGTTGTACTGTTGGGAACCAACTCCTACCTTGGCCTGAATACCGAGGGCGCTCTGGTTGAAAAAGCACAGAAAGCACTCTCCCAGTATGGTACAGGGTGTTCAGGATCGCCGCTCCTGAATGGTACCCTGGATCTTCATAACGAGCTGGAACGAAATCTGGCAGCGTTTGTTGGCAAGGAGTCTGCGCTATTGTGTAGTACCGGTTATCAGACCAATCTTGCCGCGATTTCTGCCATTGCCGATAAAACGTCCATTTTACTGATGGATGAGCGTAACCACCGAAGCCTGTTCGATGCTGCCAGCCTTTCTGGTGCTCAGGTAAAAATATATGCTCATCAGGATCTTGATCAACTGGAACGTATTTTGAAACGTTGTCAGGGGCACCCCGTTATGATTGTGACCGATTCGGTCTTTAGCATGGAAGGCAGTATCGCGGATATACCCCGTCTGATTCAGCTCAAAAAAACCTGGCGCGCACGACTGTTCGTGGATGAGTCTCATGCCATTGGTGTGCTGGGCAAGACCGGGGCAGGTGCCTGTGAGCATTTCGACTGTCTCGACGGTGTGGATCTGATTATGGGGACTTTTTCCAAGTCTCTCGCTGCTCAGGGTGGATTTGTCGCGGGAGACAGGCGGGTTATCAGTTATCTTAAGCACAATGCAGGCGGGCATATTTTTTCGGCAAGTATTCCGGCGAGTATTGTTGCAACGGTATTGGGCGCGTTGGAGATTATCAGGAACGAACCCGAACGCAGGGAACGGCTGTGTGAAAATGCACAATACCTTGCATTGGCGCTTAAAAATATTGGGTTTAAAGTCAGCTGCGGGCTGGTTCCCATTATCCATCTGGTGCTTGGTCACTCTACGCTCGCCTTTGCTGCATACAAAGTTATGCTTGAGAGGGGGGTTTATGTTAACCCGATTATACCGCCTGCCATTCCCGAGGAGGAGGCAGGATTTCGCATCAGCCTGATGGCATCTCATGCACGTGAAGATCTTGATCGGGCACTGATTCAGTTTAAACGCTTATATCAGGATATTTATGGAAATTAAGGGGGCTTTTGAAATGCATAATTTTGAGAATATATGTGAAGTAGTTGTTAAAAAACTCAGGGACAGGCCAAAGGTGGTGATCTCATCGAAGACACGACTGGTTGAGGATCTGGGTTTTGATTCATTGTGCATGATGCAATTGTTTACAGACCTGGAAGACAAATTCGATGTATTTATCCCGGATACTGAACTCTCTCAGATAAAGAGTCTTGGCGATATCGAACTGATAATTACACAGCGGAGTCAGATATGCGCCTGAGCTATGAGCAACAGACAACTGAGTCTCCGGGATCGCTGTTCACTGCGGCACTGAATAACAGAGATAATGGTATCCGTTTTTATAACAACAATCTGAAAGATTCTGAGTATGTTAGTTACTTCAACCTGGCAAGGATAGCACGTGAGTATGCGGCGGAACTTTCGCAGCAGGGCGTTGGGTTCCAGGCTCGGGTTTTACTGTGTGCGGAAAATTCGCCAGAATTTGTCATCGCCTGGTTAGCCTTACTCCAGTTGGGAGCGGTGCCCGTACCGATTCCGCCATCGGCTACACTCGCAGGAGATAACTCATTTCTACAACGCCTGAGTCCTATTCTTTCCTGTCATGAGCATTTCATTTGTCGGGTCGGTGATTATGAAAAATGGCGTGGCTGTCCTGAGGCCAGAGAAGTGCAATTCATTGATATTTCCGGGTTCACTCCTGCTCGCAGGGATTTCTCTCGTTCCGGTTCGATTACTTTTCCGCAGGTGGCGGATCATAGCGAGGCATTCATTCAGTATACCTCTGGCAGCACCAGCGCGCCTAAAGGCATTGTGATCACCTATCGCAATATTGTAGAAAACACGGCGGCGCTTGCGGATGCCATCGGAGTGGATGATGATTCATGCTTTTTAAGCTGGTTGCCGCTCTATCACGACTATGGGCTGGTATGCAATTTTATGCTCTGTCTATTGCAGCATTGCAACTACGTACTTACCTCGCCGATGGCATTTATCCGGCGTCCTGTCAGATTCCTGCAACTGGTTGGGCGTCATAATGCGAGCGCCATGTGCATGCCTGATTTTGCGCTTGAGCAGATTCTGGATGCCAGTGAGCGAAGTCAGAATGAAATGAAGACGCTGGATTTCAGGTCGCTTAGATGGTGGTCTGTTGGGGCAGAGCCTGTTGCACTTGCGAACCTTGAGCTAATAGAACGGACATTTGCCTCCCATGGCCTGAACAGGGGCGTGATAGCGCCTTCTTATGGGCTGGCCGAGGCAACGGTCGGGGTGTCTATTGTTCGGCCCGGGCAGCGTTATAACTGCGCCAGAGTTGGCCAGTGTGATGTTGTGCTCAATGGCGCTGTGATCAAAGGCTTCACCCTGCGTATTGAAAACCCGGACGACAACGGTTTTGGTCACTTGTTAATGGGAGGAAACAGCGTAGCACAGTATGCCTATATTAATGGTGAAAAAATCCGTATCAGTGATGACCGAGGGTTTGTTAATACAAAGGATATGGGCAAAATTGATAATGGTGAGTTAGCCGTTATTGGCCGTTCTGATGAAATGCTGTGTCTGCGTGGTGAAAATATTTTCCCGTATGACATCGAAGCAATTACCCGAAAAATCCCGGAGCTGGATATTCGCCGCGTAGCCTGTTTCTTTCAGTGCATGTCTCAGGATCATAAAATTGTGCTGGTCTACGAAAGCAAAAACAGCAATGTTGAAAGCCATCAGGGGTGGCACCAGCAGATTCGTGAGCAGGTGGCATCACGAAGTGCGCTTAGCGTTGATGAGATCTATGCTGTGCCAACCCGAACTATTCCAGTCACTACCTCCGGGAAAATACAACGTGTTAAGGCGGCGCAGTTGTATCAGGAGTCAATATTTCAAAATGTCAGTGTTTATAGCAGCCAGGGGGTGAGGTAATGAATTTAAATACGATACATTTATCTGTAATACGTAATCTGGTGGTGGGCGTGCTGCCCACCACGGATACGCCGGGAGCCACTGACTTGCAGGTGGAGGAAATGATTCAAATGATAAATGACACCTGGCCCTATTATCGTCAGGCTTCATTTCAGGCCGCGCTGGATCAGGTGGAGCTGTTTGCGCTCGAACAATACGGTATTGCTTCTGAGTACTTTACTCAGAGCATGAGCATTGCGTTTGTTGTTAGCGTGGCGCAGCAGGCACATTTGCGTGCCTTCTGGGTGCCGTTTCGTACTCTGGTTGTGTTGATGTATTACGGTCATCCTGTTGGTGCAGCGTCAATTGGCATGCCTGGTCCATCCATTGATACGGGTGGTTTTACACCCGATGGTGAACGAGCAGGAGGTATCATCTAATGTCAGATAAAAAACATTATGATGCCATTGTCGTTGGGGCAGGTGCTGCGGGTGGCGTATTTATTAATCGTTTGGCGAGGGCAGGCCTTAAGGTTCTTGCTATTGAAAAAGGGCCGTTTTATCGTGATCATAAAAATGATTTTTTTGAAAGCGAACTCGCCATATTCAAACTGTTATGGGACAACAACCAGTATCGTGTCAGTGGTACTGCTTTTCGAGGTACGCCCAACCTGGGGAAGGCCGTCGGTGGCGGCACACTGGCGTGGACTGCGGTCGCGTTAAGGTTTTTTGATCGAGATTTCACGTTTGCTGATCGCTGGGGGCATATTCCAGGTACCTCGGTGAGCAACTGGCCTGTCAGGCTGGCAGATCTGGAGCGTTTTTATGACATGGCTGAAATCGACATGGGTGTTTCCGGTAACTTAACGATCTGGGACGCGCCTTCGACCGAAGCCCCCCCTAACCCTCCGATCCCTTTTTACCGTTCTTCATTGCGCTACCAACAGGGATTTGACCGTCTGGGGCTGAACTGGGCACCCGGGCGAATTGCCACTAACTCGGTTAGCTATGAAGGGCGTGCGGCCTGTCTGCATTGTGGATTTTGTCGTGCGGGCTGCCGCATTGATGCCAAGTATCAGGCAGATAAAGTGCTGATCGAGCCAGCGCTGGCAACCGGCAACGTTGAGCTGGTGACTGAAAGTGTCGTCACACGTGTTCATACAAACGATGAAGGCGATAAAGCGACCGGTGTGAGCTATAAAAACGTCAATACTCTCGAAGAATTCACAGCGGATGGTAAAGTGGTGATTGTGTGTAACAACCCCATTGAAATACCGCGACTTCTGCTGGCCTCGGCAAACATGGCGCACCCCGACGGTATTGGCAATCGTTTTGATCAGGTTGGACGTAACTTTTTTACCCATCTGGGCATTATTGGTTTCGGTACTACCGATGAGGATTTGCGTATGAGTGTCGGCCAGAACATGGCCAATATCATGTCATTAGATACCGCTGAAAACACTGAAGATCCGAGCTATGCAGGCGGCTTCACGCTGTTGGGACTGAACGGAGCCGGAGCCGGAGTGGCCGCACTGGATCCTATGGTTGACATCAATGGGGGGCGGCTGAAAGAGGTTATGGCTCAGTACAACAGGTCATTGATGTTATTGTCTTTCGTTGAGGGCGTGCCGGTGGAAGAGAACAGAATTACCTTATCGCCCAATGACTATGATGAGTTTGGTATGCCCAGGGCGCATGTGAATTTTGATTATCACGACAACGACCTTAAAGCACTGAAAGCGGCTCAGGATAAAGTGGCGCAGGTGCTTTATGCCAGTGATGCCAACGAGGTTTTTGTTTCCCCTGAGTTTGAAGCACATCCTATGGGTACCATGCGAATGGGGACAGACCCGAGCAAGTCAGTGACCAACCCAATGGGACGCGTTCATGGTGTAGAGAACCTCTATGTTGGTGGCTCCGCTGTGTTTGTTACAGGCGGTTCGGTT
>VAOX01027918.1_pt1 | contig 23712 bp, 22 predicted proteins | sample 3393891 | NCBI WGS metagenome assembly VAOX01 (sample SAMN08290429, study PRJNA428436) | hydrothermal vent metagenome | isolation source: Deep-sea hydrothermal vent chimney | place: Indian Ocean: Southwest Indian Ridge | depth 2822 m m | reverse complement strand
GTCGGTGATTTGGTGAGCATTTTTGCAGAAATAGAATCGGTTGGATCGACCTCAATGAAAGTAACTACAACAGCCTATGCGCAACGTAAAAGAGGTGATGATGAATGCGACCGCGTTGCTAGCGCAATATTAACTTTTGTCGCATTGGACAAAGATAGAAAACCTCGAAAAGTTAAAATATTAAAACAGAAATAACTAAATTTTAAATTGAGCCACTAATTGATGTAACTCTCCCGATAAACGCGCAAGCTCATTACTGGCTCGTTCTGTTTCAGCTGCACCCTCAGATGTTTGTGACGATATTTGACTAATATTAGTTATATTCATATTCATTTCATCAGTAACTGCTGTTTGCTCTTCGGCTGCTGCTGCAATTTGCGTGTTCATGTCATTAATAATACTAACAGCTGAAGTTATTGCTTGTAGTGAAATAACGGCCTCTCCTGCTTGTTGCGCTCCGTCTTGTGCTTTTGCTCGACCTTTCTCCATGACTTGAACGGCATGTTTTGCACCAGATTGTAATTTTTCTATCATGTCATGAATTTCTTGAGTAGATTCTTGTGTACGACTCGCCAGTGTTCGGACTTCATCTGCGACAACAGCAAAACCACGCCCTTGCTCTCCCGCTCTAGCAGCTTCAATAGCAGCATTTAAAGCAAGAAGATTTGTTTGTTCTGCGATACCTCGAATTACATCTAAAACAGCGCCAATACTATCACTGTGTTCATCTAGTTCTCTTATAACAACTGCCGCATTATCGACATCATTTGCCAATTCTTTTATTGTTTCAGTAGCATGTTGAACAACATCACGACCACTAGTCGCTTCGGTATCCGCATTACCAGCAGCAGTAGCGGCATCGGTGGCATTACTAGCAACTTCTTGAACTGTCGCTGCCATTTGATTCATAGCTGTTGCTACTTGGTCCGTTTCTGATAGCTGGTTTAATACTTGAGAACTACTTTGATTTGCAATAGTAGATACGTGTTCAGCAGCTGCCGTTAATTGCGCTGACGAGCTATTTACCTGCTGTACGAATGCTTGAAATTTATCAAGCATATGATTGAAAGCCACTGCGGTATTTCCAACTTCATCAGTTGAATTAATCTCAATTCGACGACTTAAATCAGAATTGGATTCTATTTCATTTATTATATTGTTCAGTTTTTTTATTGGGTTTAGTATGGAGTTAATAATCATCATTGCAATTACAATTGAGATTACAATGATGAAACCCAAAAATAGATAATAATTTAGTGTGTCTTTTTCTAGAGGGATAAATTGTAAGCTAGAACTTAAGAGTATGATGCTTATAAAGCCAATAACCAGTTTATTTTTGATAGTGAAAATGTTTTTCATTCGTTTATTCCCAAAACTTAATTTCAAGCATGTGCTATGGGCTTAATCGGCACTTAAACGAATAAACTTTAATCTATATAGATGCAGTTAAGTTGTAAATAAACTGTGGTAATTTTGAGAACTGATTTGTGCTATATGTTCTACCGAAGTATTACGCAATTTGGCAATAAATTCAGCTACATGTATTACATTTTGTGGGTGATTACTTTTACCTCGATGAGGTATTGGTGCTAAATACGGAGAATCAGTTTCGATTAATATCTTGTCATCAGGCATTTTTTTGACGACATCTTGAATTTGAGTTGCATTTTTAAAGGTGACAATTCCTGAAAATGAAATATAAAAATTGAGATCCATCGATTTCTGAGCTATATCCCAGTCTTCAACAAAACAGTGCATAACACCGCCCACATCCTTCGCACCTTCTTTGGTTAGAATGTTAATGGTATCCTCTTGAGCATCTCTACTATGAATGATAAGCGGTTTATTAGTGATTTTTGCAGCTTGGATATGAGTTCTAAAGCGATCTCGTTGCCATGTTAAATCACCTTTATTATAAAAATAATCTAACCCTGTTTCTCCAATAGCTACAATTTTATCTGAAGTGGATAATGTAACAAGTTCTTCGACACTAGGCTCTTTTCCTTTTGTTTCGCAAGGATGAACCCCAACAGATGCTGAGACATCAGGATACTTATTGGCAATACTGAGAATATCGTCGAAATGTTCTAGATCAATACAAACACATAAAAAATGTTGTACACCACTATCACGAGCTAGATCTAAAGCATTGTTTAAATCACCATCAAAATCATCCAAGTTGAGACGATCGAGGTGACAATGAGAATCAACGTACATAAATTTCTATTTCTGACTGGTATTTAAAGTACTGATTTTATAGTAATTTATCAATAAATTAAAGTCTTTATAACGTATGTGTTTGTCTATCGGATTTTAATGCACCAGCAAGGTATGTTTCAATTTTAGTTCGAGCTGCGCCACCGTCTTGTTCACTAAATTGAACTCCAATTCCTGCAGCCCGATTGCCTTGGGCTCCTTTTGGGGTGAACCATATAATTTTACCAGCGACAGGTATTTTTTCTTTCTCATCCATTAATGTCAATAGCATAAATACTTCGTCACCTAGGTTATATTGTTTATTGGTCGGAATAAACAAACCACCGTGTTTCACAAACGGCATATACGCCGCATATAGGGCACTTTTATCTTTTATGGTTAATGATAGTATTCCCTGTCTACCACCTGGAGCTGCTGCCATTATCGTATTATCCTTGTTGAATTACTTTACTTGTTAACCTTTGCCATAGGTTCAAAATATCTTCATAAATTCCTAAAATCGCAACATTTGATTGAATTTGTAACTTTGCTGCAACTATTCTGTCTAAAATAACATATAAACCATTAAAGCTCACATTATTAGCTATATTTTGTAAGCTTTTCATATTGTCCTTATTCAGTATTTCTGAGCTATGGGTAATTGTTTTTAATATTATCAAATCACTTAAACAACTATATAAAGCCTGTAGCGGCATACTAGGGTCGACCTTTAACCATGAATCAGCAATATTCATTGGATCTTCTGACCTTTTCGTAATGGATAGTAAACTTTCAATATACTTGGAATGATGTTCTATATAATTGATATCAGCTAAATTTTTGGCCGTCAATGGTGCATTATATGCAAATTGTAAACAGGAAACAGCATCTTTGCTACCTACATTATGTGATTCTAACCACTGCTTTGATTCTTCAAAACTAGGAATTGTAAACTTTATTGCCTGGCAACGACTTTTGATTGTTGCAGATAATTGATGGCTTTCATTACTTATTAAAACAAAATAGGTATCTTGGGGTGGTTCTTCGAGTATTTTTAAAAGTGCATTGGACGCATTGACATTCATTTTTTCAGCAGGGTGTATAATAATCACTTTTGCTTTGCCAAAATGCGTGTGTAAATGTGAATATTCTATTAGCTTTCGAATTTGATCAATTTTAATCACGTTGCTTTTTTTATTGGTGCGCTCATCAACTTCAAGCGTTACCTCATAATAGTCAGGGTGATGTTCCATTTTACAAAAACGACATTTACCACAAGCAGGTTCTGCAATAGTATTCTCAGAACATAATAGTGCATTTTTAAATGCAATGGCAAATTGATATTTGCCTACTCCACCCGGCCCCATAAATAATAAAGCATGTGCGATTCGACTACTTGCTGCGGTATTGTATAACCTACTCCAATTATCTCTCTGCCATGGAAAAGTCAGATCACTAGAGCTTTTGCTTGTATTAGGGTTTATAGTATTCATCTATAGTTCATCCAGTATGAGTGATAACTGTTCTTGAACCTTATCCAATGTTTTATTTGCATCTATAATTTTATATTGCTTGGTATTTTGTTGTGCTCGTTCACGATAAGTGTTTCGTACACGTTCAAAAAAATCTAGTTTTTCTTGTTCAAATCGATCAGGTTCACTTCTTGATGCCGCTCTTGATAGTCCAAGTTCAACCGGCATATCAAACAAAACGGTTAAATCAGGACGAAGTGTTCCTTGTACCCAATCTTCAAGTAGTGCAATTCGAGATAAGCTAATACCTCGTCCACCACCTTGATAGGCGTAAGTAGCATCCGTGAAACGATCACACAAAACCCATTGACCACTATCAAGTGCAGGTAGAATTTTTTGATGTAGATGTTGAGCTCTAGCTGCAAACATTAGCATTAACTCAGTATCAGAAGCTATTTTATCTTGTTTAGGATCTAACATTATTTCACGTAGCATTTCACCTAATTCAGTGCCACCAGGTTCTCTGGTGACGACTAAACTTACATTTTTGTTATGAAAATATTCTTTAATAAATTCCATGTTTGTTGTCTTACCAACACCCTCACCACCTTCAATTGTAATAAATTTACCGCGCATGTTATTTACCGTTATTAATTTTGTAAGATGAAAAATTTCTTTTTCTGCCTTTTAACTGATACTTTATGACCGCATTATTATGTTCTTTTAATGAAGATGAAAAGTAATGGCTGCCATCACCACGAGCTACAAAATATAATTCATCACTGTCATCGGGGTGCAATGTTGAATGAATGGCATCACGTCCTGGTAGTGCAATGGGCGTAGGAGGTAACCCGTGTCGACGGTAGGTATTGTATGCCGTTTTTTGTCTTAAATCTGAACGACGAATATTACCTTTGTAACGTTTGCCCATGCCATAAATAACGGTGGGATCACTTTGTAATCTCATTTTAATCTGTAATCGGCGAACAAAAACGCCTGCAATTTTTTTACGCTCTGAGACTAGCCCGGTTTCTTTTTCAACTATGGATGCTAATGTTAAAGCTTCATAAGGTGATGATAATGGTAAACCAACTTGTCTGTTTTTCCATTCGCTTTCTAAGTAGACGGTCATGGAATTATAGGCTCGTTTCAAAAAATCAATGTCCGTTGTACCACGTGGAAAAAAATAAGTGTCTGGGAGAAAACGACCTTCATAATGAACTCCACTTAAGCTTAATTTAGTCATAATATCTGTTTTTTTTAAGTCATTAATAGTATGGATAATAATATCGTTATCATTAACAGCTTCAATTAGCTGGTCAAAACTCCATCCTTCGATGATTGTAAAACTATAAGAAATAACCTTATTACTGACTAAAATGCTAAGTAGTTGTCTTGGATTACTATTGTATGGAATTCTAAATTCACCAACCCGTATTTTATCGGCAGAACCTATCAAACGTGCATGCCATAATAAATATCGAGAATTATTAATTATTTTTTTACTTTTCAAATCATTTATAACACGAATTAATGTCATCCCAGGTTTGATATTATAAATCAGCCCTTGTTGAGAAATATTTATTGGGGAACTTAAGAAAACAGTGTATTGCCATAAAAAGTACACACCAAATACAGCAATTAGTGTTGACAATAATAAAGCTATTTTAATTATTTTATTTTTCAGCATTAGTATCATATTTTATATTTAATAATGTCATTAATTTTCGAGTTAATGACAGGTTCGAATATATTCTCTCATTTAATTTGGTCACAGGCCATATACCAATGATACTATTCGTCAAGAATATTTCGTCAGCATCGCATAATGATTCGTATGATATTTCTTGCAGATCAAGCTGCAATTTATTCTCTTGTGCGAGCGCAATAATATGCTCTCTCATTATACCAGCGACACCACTGTTCTCTAATATTGGTGTTTTGATTATATTATCAACGACTATAAATACATTACTGCTAGTCGCTTCGATGACATTATGCTCAGAGTCACATAAAAGCCCTTCTTTGAATTCAGTATCAATTAACTCCATTCTAGCCATTACATTTTCTAAACGGTTTAAATGCTTTATCCCGGCTAATAATGGTTGCTGAGATAAGACAAGATCACATTTTTTAACAGCTATTCCTTTATCCCACGAGTCTGGATTGAAATTGGGCCAGGGATAGTCCAGTATAATATAATTGGTTTTCATATTATCAGGTGCCAAGTATCCGCGGCCACCAATACCACGCGTGACAATGAGTTTTATGACACCTTTTGTGATGTTTTCTGCTCTATTCTCTATTTCTTCCCTAATGTTGTTAAAATCAATATTAATTAATTTTAACCTTACGCAGCCCTCTTTAAGCCGGTTAATATGTTTATCTAATAATTCAGCACTACCTGATTTCACTGCAATAGTTTCAAATAATCCGTCACCATAATGTAAACCACGATCATATTTTAATTGAGAATCTTCAGGTAAATTAGCAATATCCATATTCTTCATGCTATCTTATAGCAGCGCCGAAAGTAAGCCTTTGGCTTTATTTCGAGTTTCTTGCAATTCATCCTCGGCAATAGAATCGTTCACTATTCCGGCACCAGTTCGAAAACGAGTATTGGTCATCGTTTTTTCAATTGTCCTTATTAAAATATTTAAATCGATATCACCATTATTATTCAAATACCCCATTGATCCGGTATACGAATTTCTAGCTTTATTTTCCAATTTATATATTATCTCCATACATCGAACCTTTGGGCAACCAGTAATACTACCACCGGGGAAAACAGATTTTATAATGTCTCCTGGCGTCACTGTATCAATTAATTTACCTTTAATATTAGACACAATATGATGAACATGAGCTAAAGTTTCGATAACCATCATTTCATTAACCTCGACTGAACCTGCTTGGCATACTTTACCTATATCATTTCGCTCCATGTCTATGAGCATCACATGTTCAGCTTTTTCTTTTGGATGATTAAGCAAAATTTTAGCAAGCTCCGCATCGTCAGTCTTATTTTTAGCTCTGTTGGTTGTACCTGCTATTGGCCTGGTCTCTATGTAACCATCTTTAACTTTGATTAAACGTTCTGGTGAAGAGCTAATAATTGTTAAGTCGTTGAGTTTTACAATGCCAGAAAATGATGCTGGATTGCTGTTTCGTAATTTTTTATAGATTGAAACGGCATTTATTTTTTTTGCATCTGTAATAAACCATTCACGTGATAAATTTGCTTGAAAAATATCACCCTCATGGATGTATTTTTTAGCTATTGATATATTATCAATAAAACATTCTGGATTTTCTTCTGTAACTGTATTCGATGAGCTTGTTTTAACATTCAAATTAATAGTTAAATCATCTCTATTAATATCTTTTTTTAATTCTGCAATATAGCTTTCACATTGCATTTCTGACATTAAATAGGTTTTATTTTCTTCATGATCACAGATTATTGCAGCTGGAATACGGACAGCTACAGCAATATCCATGTTACTTGGTAATGGATGTGTCTGTACTTTTTCTTCAATTTGCCCTAAAAGCTCATACGAAAGATATAAAAACCAGCCACCGGAAAACGGTAATTTAACTTTATTGGATTCAGTAATTTTTTTTGATGCTTCTTTTGACCAAAGCTTGTCTAGTGTTGTAAGAAAATCATTAGACGTGCACAATTTATTATCTAAATATAATATCGAATTACTCTTTAATACTAGTTTTTGTTGTGGAAAAGCAAAAAGAATGTCATAGCGTGAGTTTTTATTTTTTTCGCTATATTCTGATGAAGTGCTTTGCAATAAAAATGGGTAACGATCACTATTATGAGAGTGCAACGATAATAAATCAGGGCATCCCTCGATAGTAACAATATTTAATTGATTAGTAGAGTTTGAATCTCTTCTGTCACAATAAACATTATTGCTACTATCATTTGAGGACATAACGACATTAATCAGTAAATTTTTCTAAAATAATTGTTCCATTTGTTCCACCAAACCCAAATGAATTTGATAGTGCCACATCTATTTTCATTTCACGTGTCCCATCTGCAATAAAATCTAAATCGCACTCTGGATCTTGGTTTTGAATATTAATGGTAGAAGGTGCAACTTGTTCTTTGATTGATAAAGCAGTGAAAATTGCTTCCAAACCACCAGCTGCACCTAATAAATGCCCAGTCATGGATTTTGTAGAACTAATCGCCAAGGCGTTAGCATGAGCGCCAAAGGCATTTTTCATCGCATGAACTTCGGCTATATCACCGGCTGGAGTTGAAGTTCCGTGAGCATTAATGTAGTTAACTGCATCAGGAGACTTACCTGCATTGTATAACGCTAATTCCATGCAACGTTTTGCACCATCGCCATCTTTGGTTGGTGATGTCATATGATAAGCATCACCACTCATACCATACCCCGTTATTTCTGCATAGATTTTAGCACCACGGGCTTTAGCATGTTCTAATTCTTCTATTACGACAACACCTGCACCATCACTTAAGACAAAACCATCACGATCAACATCCCATGGTCGGCTAGCCGTTTCTGGATCATCATTTCGAGTTGATAAAGCACGAGCAGCACTAAAGCCGCCAAGACCTGTTGGTGATGTTGCCATCTCGGCACCACCAGCAAACATAACATCGGCATCACCATATTCTATAATTCGCGCAGCATCGCCTATACTGTGCGTTGCAGTTGCACAGGCAGTCGATATTGCAATGTTCGGACCTTTTAAACCGAACATAATGGATACGTTGCCTGACACCATATTAATAATGTTGGCCGGTACAAAAAATGGCGATATCTTTCTGGGACCTGATTCAAGGTAAATTTTATTACCTTTTTCTATACCCGGTAAGCCACCAATACCTGAACCAATTGCGACTCCAATTCGGTGAGCATTACTATCGGTAACTTCAAGCCCTGAATCTTCTAAAGCTTCTTTACTTGCTGCGATGCCATAATGAATAAAAGTATCCATACGTCTTGCTTCTTTAACAGACAAAACGGTACTAACATCAAAATCTTTAATTGAGCCACCGAATCTCGTATTGAAACCGGCGGTATCAAAATGTGTGATTGGGCCGATGCCACTGCGACCGGCAAGAATACTTTCCCAGCTAGATTTAACGTCTAACCCAACTGGAGAGACCATGCCTAAACCAGTTATAACAACACGTCTTTTACTCAAAATATAATCCTCAGTGAATTCAAGTTCATCTTACACTTTAAAATCTTTTTACGTATGGCAACGCAAAAAGCCGCAAACACTGCATGTTTGCGGCTATATTAAATAATGCCTATTAGTAACTAAACAATTAGCTTCTAATCTACTGATATTCAAAATCAGAGCAGTTAAAAAAATGATTTTAACCAGAATGATTATTTATGAAGTTAACAGCTTCTTTAACAGTTGTTATTTTTTCAGCTTCTTCATCAGGAATTTCAGTTTCAAATTCTTCTTCCAATGCCATTACTAATTCAACTGTATCAAGAGAGTCAGCTCCTAAATCATCTACAAAAGATGCTTCATTAGTCACTTCTTCTTCTTTAACACCCAGTTGTTCAATAACTATTTTTTTAACGCGTTCTTCGATACTGCTCATGTCAGTATATTCCTCCGGTAATCATCAGTAATATGCAGGGTCGGTATTGTATTGAAAACTAGAATTAAATTCTACTAGCAATGCATATTTTACCCATTATTTTATTGATAAAGTTAAAATTAAAATAAACCTTTAATAAAATCAATATGATATAATTTTACAGTATATCAAATTTGATCAATTCATGTACATTCCACCATTGACGTGGATGGTTTCACCCGTAATATAAGCTGCATCGGGTGATGCCAAAAATGCCACTGTTTTGGCTATCTCATTCACAGAGCCGAGCCTAGTTAGTGGTATTTGTTGTAATAGTGCCTGTCTTTGCTCCTCAGGTAGCTCTCTGGTCATGTCTGTATCAATAAAGCCCGGTGCAACTACATTTATTGTAATTCCACGACTACCGACTTCTCGTGCTAATGACTTACTAAAGCCAATTACACCGGCTTTAGCGGCCGAATAGTTAGTTTGACCTGCGTTACCCGATACGCCAACAACTGACGCTATGCTAATAATACGACCACGCTTGGCTTTCATCATGGCCCGTAGACAGCCTTTTGACATACGGTAAATAGAGCTCAGGTTGGTGTTAATGATATCATCCCATTCATCAACTTTCATGCGTATCAATAAATTATCGCGTGTAATGCCGGCATTATTCACTAATATCGATGGAGCCGAATATTTCTCAGCGATTAATTTTAATGTGGACGTTGTATTATCTACATCGGTGACATCTAAACACATTCCGCATCCTTTAATTTTATTATCTTTCAGATAGTTACTGATGTTACTTGAACCATTCTCTGAAGTGGCTGTGCCAATGATAGTAGCACCTCGGAGACCAAGTTCTAAAGCAATAGCTTGTCCAATGCCACGACTTGCACCTGTAATTAAAACAACTTCATCCGATAAATTTTGAGGTAGCGTTTCTGTGTTCATTTAATGTCCTTTAAGTACTATTTACTATTAGTGAGTCTATTCATTAATCAGTGCAACAGCCTTATCTAGGCCATTTTTATCATAAAATGCAACACACGATAATGTTTTATCAATTCTTTTAACTAATCCAGTTAGTACTTTACCAGGACCACATTCAATTATTTTCGAGCTGCCAGACTGTCCAATTGCATTTACAGTGTCAACCCACTGTACGGGTTGGTGCAGTTGGCTGGTCAGCGCATTTTTAATTTTAGCAGTGTCAGAATATTGTTGAACATCAACATTGTGATAAACCGGGGTATCCGGTGATTCAATTGTAACTGATTTTAAATATTCAGCTAATTTATCTGCGGCTGGTTTCATTAAGGCGCAGTGCGACGGTACACTAACGGGTAATAATAAAGCACGCTTTGCACCAGATTCTTTTGCTAATTCAATTGCGCGATCAACAGCGGCTTTATTACCCGCGATGACGACTTGACCTGAAGAGTTAAAATTGACAGCCGCTACAATTTCATTATTGGCGCTGTCTTCACACACCTTAATAACAACATCATTTCCGAGCCCCAAGATTGCCGCCATAGCGCCAACACCTACGGGAACTGCTTCTTGCATTAACCGCCCTCGTTCGGCCACTAATTTTATAGCGTCACTAAACAATAAACTGTTGGCCGCAACTAATGCGGTGTATTCACCCAAGCTGTGACCAGCAAATGACGTTGGTGCAGTTGCTTCATGCTGTTGCCATACACGCCAACACGCAATTCCAGCAGCTAACATTGCTGGTTGAGTTGTGGTTGTTTCATTAAGCTTTTCGACTGGGCCATCTATTACCACTGACCATAGGTCATACGATAATGCATCTGATGCTTCTGAGAATGTTTCTTTCACTATTGGAAATTCATCAGCAAGTGTCGATAACATGCCGACTGATTGAGAACCTTGCCCAGGAAATATTACAGAGAATGACATCACGGCCCCTTTAAAATTGTATTATTATTTATTTAATTTAAAACTTTACGAGTACTGAACCCCAGGTGAAACCACCACCAAAAGCTTCAAGTAAAACTGTGTGACCTTTTTTAATTCTGCCGTCTCTTACTGCAATATTAAGTGCTAATGGTATTGATGCAGCTGAAGTATTACCGTGTTGATCAACAGTAACAACGACATTATCCATAGCCATATCCAGTTTTTTTGCTGTGGCAGTTATAATTCTTATATTGGCTTGATGTGGCACTAGCCAATCAATATCTGATTTTTGCATATTATTAGATGCTAAGGTTTCATCAACAATACGACCTAAGGTATTTACCGCCACTTTAAACACTTCGTTACCTTTCATTTGCATGAATGCTTTACCGTCACGCAGTAACTCTGGGTTTTCGGATATGCCACCAGGGACGGTTAACAAATCGCGATATTTTCCATCGGCATGTATGTGTGTAGAAATAATACCGGGTTGTTCAGTAGCTTGTAAAATAACAGCTCCTGCTCCATCACCAAATAAAACACAGGTTCCTCGATCGGTCCAGTCAGTAATGCGTGACAACGTTTCTGCGCCAACGACTAAAGCACATTTATTTGAGCCACTACGAATAAATTTTTCAGCAACCGATACTGCATAGACAAAACCAGTACAGACTGCTTGAACATCAAATGCTGGGCATCCATGTATATCTAAACGTTGTTGTAATAAACACGCAGTACTAGGAAATATTCGATCAGGTGTGGTTGTAGCAACAATGATGAGATCTATGTCGGATATTTCTATACCGGCAGCGCTGATGGCATCACGTGATGCATGTTCAGCTAGGTCTGCTGTTGTTTCATTTTCTGCTGCTATGTGACGTTTTTTAATGCCGGTACGATCAAAAATCCATTCGTCGGTAGTATCGACAATTTTTTCCAAATCAGCATTTGTTAATTCTTTTTCAGGTAAATAGCCACCAGTGCCTGTAATTTGAGTATAAATCATTATGCTTCCCTAACATTTAATACTGTTTCAAGTTTATGAGCAATTCGATCTGGCACATTTTTATCCACTTCAATAATAGCTTCATAAATTGCAGTTTCAAAAGAGCGGGCATCTGCTCCACCATGGCTTTTAATGACTGTTTTACGTAGACCTAGAAAACTGGCACCATTATATTCGCTTGGATCGACGCGTTTTTTAAACGCTTTCAATACCGGCATGGCTACTAGAGCTGCAAATTTGCTGAATAAATTAGCTTTAAATTCTTGCTTCATATAATGCGCAATCATTTTGGCAACACCTTCTGATGTTTTTAACATGACATTACCAACAAAGCCATCACAAACAATAACATCGGCATGTCCCAAATAGATACCATCACCTTCTACATAACCAATGTAATTAAGATTGCTATTACTCAGTAATGCCGCAGATTGTTTAACTTGCTCATTACCTTTGATGTCTTCTTCACCAATATTTAATAGCGCAACTTCAGGTCTCTCAATATTATCAACAGCACTCGATAACTCAGAGGCCATGACTGCAAATTGATATAACTGTTCGGCGCTAGAGTCAATGTTTGCACCTAGATCCAATACGTGAGTATGTCCAGATATGGTTGGTAATGTTTTACAAATTGCCGGTCGATCAATACCCGGTAGCATCTTCAGAACGAATCGAGCTGTTGCCATTAACGCTCCGGTATTACCGGCACTGACACAGGCTTGAGCTTCATCTGATTTTACTAAATTTAACGCGACTCGAACTGAAGAGTCTTTTTTATTCCGTAACGCCTGAGCTGGATGTTCATCCATCCCAACAACTTGCGAAGCATGTTTAATTTTTAAACGGGACTGATCATAACTGCTGTTACACTCTTTTAAAGCCGATTTAATCTTAGATTCATCTCCAACCAAAATTAGACTAACAGCTTTATTTTTTCCGAGCACAGCCAATGCTGCCGGTACGACAACATGAGGGCCATGATCACCACCCATAGCATCTAGTGCAATAGTAATGTTCATGTTTTCAGATTTTGAGGTTGACACTTGATAGTGCGAAACGTGATGTCTCTAGAATTATTCGTCTTTACCAGCAATAACTTGGCGTCCTTTGTAATAACCGTTTGGGCTAATATGATGACGCAAGTGTGTTTCACCTGTTGTTGATTCAATCGATAGCGCTTTAGATGTCAATGAATCGTGTGAACGACGCATGCCACGTTTAGATGATGATTTTTTCGTTTTTTGAACAGCCATAATTTACCTCTTTAGAACTTTATTTATTCAGATCTTTTAATACTGAAAAAGGATTCGTTGCCTTATCTTTTTTAACTTCAGTTAATACCGTCTCTGATTGAGTATGTGTTAAGTGCGTTAATCGCTCAGAACACTGCGTATCTTCATGTTTTGGGATAGTTGGTAATGCTAATAACAACTCGTCCTCTATTATATCGGATAACATGATTGGTGTGTCAGTAACTACGTAGGGTTCGTATTCCCCGCCGAGTTTATCTGCATCAAATTCCGATGCCATAAATGCAATCATTAGATTTACATCAATGGTAAAATCCATCTGTTTCAAACAACGTTGACACACTATTTGCAATGCGCCTTGTATTGTACCAGATAAAAAGTGTATTCCATTAGTATCTTTATCAAATACCAGACTTAACCTTAGCTCTTCATCCAAGGAATCCTCTAAAAGCGGGGTTAGTCGCTTCATTTGTTTTAATGACATATTACCATCAAACATTCTACCCGTATCAGCAAGTCGAAACGGGTCAATAAATTGTGGTAATTTTTTAGTCAAATCCGACATAGCGCGCAATTTTAAGACACTACAGTTAAGTAGTCAAAATCATTAGAGAAATATTGTTAAAAAAAGCCATTTATTTTGCTAAACAGCACATTTTTTTCATATTTTACCCAATTTCGTGTGGAATTTAGAGAAATCTAGACTAAATTCATAGAAAACAGCTCTTTTCTTTATGCTGAAAATCAATAATCGACTAAAAAATAGGCGGTAATTCGGGGAATGCATCTCATATGATCAAAAAAATTCTTATCGCAAACCGGGGTGAAATTGCAGTCAGAATCGTTCGTGCATGCTCAGAAATGGGAATTAAGTCAGTGGCAGTCTATTCTGAGGCCGATCGTTGCTCATTACACGTTAAAAAAGCCGATGAAGCCTATTGTTTAGGGCCAGACACAGTTGCTGGCTATTTAAATGTTCATAGACTCGTTAATTTGGCAAAAGAAGCCGGCTGCGATGCATTACATCCCGGATACGGCTTCCTATCAGAAAATCCAGAGTTAGCGGCGGCCTGTGCGCGACGCGGCATTCAGTTTATTGGACCAGATGAAGCCGTTATTAAAAAAATGGGCGATAAAATTCAAGCGCGAAAAAGTATGATTGATGCGGGTATCCCCGTAACGCCTGGAAGTGAAGCCAACCTAATTGATTTAGACGATGCTATTAAATTTGCAAATAAGATTGGATATCCGGTGATGCTAAAAGCGACCTCGGGTGGCGGCGGACGTGGTATTCGTCGGTGTAATAATTTAGCCGATCTAACTAAAAATTATGACCGAGTGATATCAGAAGCAAATAAAGCCTTTGGCTCAACTGATATTTTTATCGAAAAATGCATTGATAATCCACGTCATATTGAAGTGCAAATATTGGCTGATAAACACGGTAATGTTATTCATTTATTTGAGCGCGATTGTTCAATACAACGACGGCACCAAAAATTAATTGAAATAGCACCCTCGCCTCAAATTAATGATGAACAACGTGCCTATTTAGGCGAGACTGCGGTACGTGCAGCGAAGTCAGTTAACTACGTGAATGCCGGTACTGTTGAATTTTTAATGACTGAAGATCATCAGTTTTATTTCATGGAAATGAATACTCGTTTGCAAGTAGAACATCCTATTACCGAAAGTATAACCGGTGTTGATATTGTTCAAGAGCAAATTCGAATAGCATCTGGCTTTAATTTACGTTACAAACAGCACGAAATTCAAATGCGCGGATACGCCATTGAGTTTAGAATCAATGCTGAAGATCCTAAAAATGATTTTTTACCCAGCTTTGGAAAAATTTCACGCTACTTAGCAACGGGTGGCCCTGGTGTTCGAACCGACGGTTCAATATATACAGGATATATCATTCCTCCCTATTACGACTCTATGTGCGCAAAACTCATTATTTGGGCATTAGACTGGGATTCTGTTTTAGATCGTTCTCAACGAGCCTTAAAGGATATCGTTTTATACGGTGTTAAAACAACAATTCCTTATCACCTGGAAATTTTAAAATCACCTGAATTTCAAATGGGTGAATTTAATACTAGTTTTGTAGAGACTCACCCTGAATTAAATAAATATTCTGTAAAAATTTCAAATCGAGATGTCGCTGCCGCCGTTGCCGCTGCGGTTGCTGCAAGTATGGGGTTGTAACAATATTTACGTTAATTAAAAATCCTGATTATAATATTATAAATTTGGAGTAATAAATGCCCGCCATTAAAATAACGGACACTATTTTAAGAGATGCTCATCAATCTTTAATTGCGACAAGAATGCGAATTGAAGATATGTTACCTATTTGTGAACGTTTGGATAAAATAAATTATTGGTCTCTTGAAGTTTGGGGCGGAGCTACATTTGACGCTTGTCTTCGATTTTTAAAAGAAGATCCATGGGAACGATTAAAACTTTTAAAAGAGGCATTACCCAACACGCCATTACAAATGTTGTTAAGAGGACAAAACTTACTCGGATACCGACATTACTCTGATGATGTTGTGCGTGCGTTTGTTCGCCGTTCTGCAATTAATGGTATTGATGTCTTTCGAATATTTGATGCTTTAAATGACATTCGAAACTTACGCGTGTCGATTGAAGCTATTAAAAATGAAAATAAACACGCGCAAGGTGCGATGTGCTATACCACTAGTCCGGTTCATACTACCGCACAATTTGTATCCATGGCTGTTGAGTTACAAGCATTAGGTTGTGATAGTGTTGTTATAAAAGACATGGCGGGCTTACTAACACCACTGGTAACAGAAGAATTGGTCACTGAATTAGTCAACAAATTATCAATTCCTGTGCACCTACATTCACATGCTACTGCTGGTTTAGCCAGTATGTGTCAATTAAAAGCCATCGAAAGTGGCGCTAGTGGGATAGACACCGCTATTTCTGCTTTTGCTGGTGGCAGTAGTCACCCTGCAACTGAAAGTATGGTTGCAGCACTTCGTAATACTGTATTTGATACCAAACTTGATTTAGTTGCACTTCAAGAAATTGGTTTTTATTTTTATGAAGTGAGAAAAAAATATCATCAATTTGAAAGTGAATTTACCGGGTTAGATACCCGTGTTCAAGTTAACCAGGTTCCCGGTGGCATGATGTCTAACTTATCCAACCAACTCAAGGAACAAGGCGAACTAGCTCGTATGAATGAAGTCTTGGATGAAATACCAAAAGTTAGAAAAGAACTCGGTTATCCACCATTAGTGACGCCCACATCACAAATAGTAGGCACCCAAGCGGTGTTAAATGTATTGACGGGTGAACGTTATAAAACCATCACAAATGAGGTTAAAATTTATTTAAAGGGACAGTATGGCAAAGCGCTTGGCATAATAAGTCCCCAAGTACAGCACATGGCTATTGGCAATGAAGAAGTGATCGATTGCCGTCCAGCTGATTTGCTTGACCCAGAGTTAGACGCGTTAAGAACGCAATGTGCAGATATAACTGAAAATGAAGACGATGTTTTAATTTATGCTATGTTTCCTGAAATTGGCAAACAATTTTTAGAGGATAGAAAAAATGGTACACTTGAACCGGAAAAACTTGAACCAAAACTAGAATCAGATAAAAATTCGGTGACTATGGCTGCAACCGAATTTAATGTAACCATGCACGGTGAAACCTATAATATACACATCACCGGTACCGGTTATGCCTCTCAAGAACAAAAACCGTATTACATCCGAATTGATGGTCAACCAGAAGAAATCTTAGTTGAAAATTTAAACCAAATTGAACTAGGGACTGGACAAAACGGTAATATTGTATCTACTGCTAAATCAGCACAAGGTAAACGTCCTCGTGCGACCAATCCGGGTGATGTCACCACTTCCATGCCGGGGACTATTGTTGAAGTATTCGTCGCTGTTGGTGATACGGTTAAGGCCGGTACTCCAGTATTAATAACTGAAGCAATGAAGATGGAAACTGAAATTCAAGCACCAATTGATGGTACAATAAAAGCTGTTCATGTCTCTAAAGGTGATAGCATAACGCCTAAAGAAGCTTTAATCGAAATAAAATAAAAATTAAATTATGACGAATATTATTCTTGCATCAACATCTCCTTATAGAAAAGAAATATTAACAAAATTACAAATCCCCTTTTCAACCTGTGCTCCTGATATAGATGAACAGGCATTTGAAAATGAAACAGCAGAAGCATTGGTCCAAAGGTTATCAGTTGAAAAAGCTCAAGCGTGTTCGCTAGAAAACAACGATGCACTTATCATAGGATCAGATCAGGTTGCTGTTATTGATGGTGAAATTATTGGTAAACCCCATAACCATGAAAATGCTGTAATACAACTTCAAAAAGCATCGGGTAAAAAAGTAACATTTTTAACTGGTTTATGTTTATTTAATTCTAAAACTAAACAACACCAAGTGGATGTTGTGCCTTTTACCGTTTTGTTTAGAATATTAAACAAGTCACAAATAGAAAATTACCTACAGAAAGAGCAGCCCTATAACAGCGCAGGTAGCTTTAAATCAGAAGGTTTAGGGATTTGTTTGTTTGAAAAGTTAATTGGTGATGATCCTAATACTCTAATAGGATTGCCATTAATTCGATTAACTAAAATGTTTGAAAATGAAAATTATAATATTTTATAATTTTAAATGAGGAATATACTGGCTTAAGGGAACTAATCTTTAAAAGTTGGAGTAAGGAAATCTTACTCCAACTTTTTTGTATTAAATAACCTGGATAAGATTATTCAGTTATAGATTTATCTAAGTTCAATTTTATCAATACCGAGTGCTGCTGAAATAGTTGTGCCAAATGAAGCACCGAGCTGTTTAGCAAATTGATCCAAATAAGAAGGTTTTGGTGTAAAATCAACAATCTCTTCTGCACCGATTATTTCACGTGCAACATAGCTACTACTTCCCAAGCCATCAATTAATCCCATAGCCACGCTCTCTTCTCCTGTCCAGACATAACCTGAATATAAGTTAGCTGAATCTTTTAGTCTATCACCGCGTCCTTTTTTAACCACATCGATAAATTGTTTATGAATGCCACCCAACATTTTTTGAATTTGTTTTATATCTTGCTCTTTTTCAGGTGTAAACGGATCTAAAAATCCTTTATTAGCACCGGCAGTATATAAGCGACGTTGTACACCGATTTTTTCCATGGTGCCAACAAAGCCGAAACCATTCATTAATACACCAATGGAGCCCACTATACTGGCTTTATCGGCATAAATTTTATCTGCAGCTGAAGCAATGTAATAACCTCCTGAGGCGCAAACATCGACAATTACTGCATAAACTAGTATGTCTTTATATTTATTACGCAATCGTACAATTTCGTCATTAATATAACCTGATTGAACGGGGCTACCACCTGGACTGTTAATTCTTAAAATAATACCTTTGGTATTTTTATTTTTAAATGCATTGCGTAACCCAGTAATAATATTATCTGCATTCGCTGAGGCACTACTTGAAATTACACCCTTAATTTCTATTAATGCGGTATGCGGTCCACCTTTACTAAAATTTGACACACTGTCATTTTTTGATAATGCAGACATAAATACGGCTAAATAACCAAATAACAATGCGAAAGTTAGGAATTTAAAAAATATGCCCCAACGTCGAGTGCGGCGTTGTTCATTTAATGAAGAAAACACTAAACGATTGATGATTTCGCGATTCATTTCAGGTTCAGTTGATTGATTTTCATTATCTTCGATGTTAGACATATGTTTATCCTAAATTTTGATTAAATCATTTAAACAATGATGTAGTTCTGATATGCATGATACGTTTGTAACAGGTTTATAAGCAAGGAGTCGTTCTAGATTATGTACTCCGTGAGAAATTGCAATGGAATTCATGCCAATATTGTTTGCCATTTCAAGATCGTAGCTAGTGTCTCCAATCATAAGTGATTGTTCCACTGTAATATCAAGCTCACTTAAAATTTCTGTGAGCATTAATGGTTCTGGCTTTGATAGTGTTTCATCTGCACAGCGTGTGCTATTAAAAAAATCGTGCATTTGAAATTCAGTTAATTCACGGTTCAAACCTTGTCTACTCTTGCCCGTTGCAACGGCTAATAATAAACCTTTTTGTTTTAATTCGTACAGCATATCTGTAACACCCTCGAACAATGTTGATAGTGTTGTATTTTTATTTAAAAATTGCTCACGGTATTCATCTATAAACAGCGTAATTTCTTTGTCGTTAAACTCAGGATACAATTTTAGTATTGCCTCAGTTAACCCTAGGCCAATAATATCTTTAAGCGAAGAATCGCTTCTGTGTTCAAAGTTCAAATTTTTAATGGCTAACCGTAGACAAGAAACTATTCTTGCTTCTGAATCCATTAATGTGCCATCCCAATCAAATATTATTAACTTATACATACTGTAGCAATACCACCTTTAATTAATACCCAAATTTTCAATTACTGATTCTAATTTTGCATCCAATGGAGCCGTTATATCAAACTTTAAATTCTTTCCTGATTCCTGCTTTAAGCTAAATTTCAAGGAATAAGCATGCAGAAAAAGTCGATTCAAACCAAATTTTTTCATTTCACTATCAAATTCTGCGTCACCGTATTTGGTGTCACCGGCTATTGGATGCCCTTCATGCGCAGCATGGACCCGAATTTGGTGGGTTCGCCCTGTTTCAATTTTAATATCAACCAGACTAGCGCTAGCGCCCAGCTTTAAAGGTCTAAAAATTGTTAGTGACGCTTTGCCTGAACTATTGACTTTGACTATACGTTCACCTGAAGACAGTACATTTTTTAATAATGGCGCATCAATCCGTTTGGTTTTACGTGGCCATTTGCCTTGAACTAATGCAAGGTAGTGTTTTTCAATTCCATTATTTTTTAACAGTTCATGGATGTTACGTAATACAGTTCGATTTTTTGCGATTATGAGTGTGCCTGATGTATCTCGATCTAATCGATGGGCTAGTTCTAAATAGTCGTGCTCTGATCGTGATTGGCGTATAATTTCAATAACACCGTGGCTTATGCCGCTGCCACCGTGAACTGCCAAGCCAGAGGGTTTATTTAACACTAGTAAATTTTTATCTTCAAAAATGATCCGAGATTCAAGATCCTGACACAGTTTTTTCCCTGGTTTAGTGCTTGATTCTGTGGTCGACAGTCGCACCGGTGGAATTCTAACACTATCCCCCTCTTTTAGGCGGTATGGTGGTTTAATCCGGCCTTTGTTAACACGAACTTCTCCACTACGTAAAATCCTGTATATTAGACTACGTGGAGCACCCTTTAAGATTCGAAGTAAGAAATTATCAATGCGCTGATCACTGGATTTATGATCAATAACCATGTATTTAACGCGTGTATTTTCTGTTTCTGTCATATTTATCTGTTTAACTTCATGCTAAATGTTTGAAGGACGACCAAATCATTGTTATAGTTACTTATTAGACGGAGATTAAAAAATAACCTCCTCTTAATAGTAAGTAAATATTACTGTAATTTTAGATTTGCCGCCTAACAAAATTAGGCTTGTGCAAATCAAAACGTATCAACTTAATGACCAAAACTCTATTGTAAAGGATTTAACGTTTCGAGTTAAGTTGACTATTTTAACATACTAAAGCGCTCCTACAACATTCAATAATGTAATGTCTGAATGTATACAGAGTGCGCTATACGATGCAGCATAATAGTAGCTAGAGCATTGTAAAGCACTCCCACTCAGAGAAACCAAAAACTGTTGTGGTAGAGCGCTAATTTAAGGTTTTATAAATGAAAAGAATGCTATTTAACGCAACTCAAGAAGAAGAGTTGCGTGTAGCGTTGGTTGAAGGCCAACGATTATATGATTTAGATATAGAAACAAAACACCGCGAATCTAAAAAGTCCAATATCTACAAAGGTAAAATTACTCGCGTAGAACCGAGCTTAGAAGCTGCATTTGTGAATTATGGCGCAGACCGCCATGGTTTCCTCCCGCTGAAACAAATATCAAGAAGCTATTTTAACCAAGGTGTAAACCTTTCCAGTGGTAAGGTTAATATCAAAGATGTTGTCAGTGAAGGTTTGGAAGTTATTGTTCAAATCGACAAAGAAGAGCGTGGTAACAAAGGTGCAGCACTAACAACCTTCACCAGTTTAGCCGGACGTTATTTAGTTTTAATGCCAAATAACCCTAGAGCTGGTGGTGTTTCTCGTCGAATCGAAGGCGATGAACGTAACGAAGCCAGAGAAGCCATTAGTGGCCTAAATATTCCTGATAATATGGGGATAATTTTAAGAACGGCTGGCTTAGGTAAAAGTACAGAAGAACTACAGTGGGATCTGGACTATTTATTACAACTCTGGGCATCAATCGATAAAGCCGCTGATGAAAAACAGTCACCATTTCTAATTTATCAAGAAAGTAACTTGGTCACACGCGCAATTCGTGACTATTTACGAAATGATATTAATGAAATTTTGATTGACGAGCCTAAAATATTTAAACAAGTCCAAGATTTTATGTCACAGGTGATGCCTCATAATTTAAGCAAAGTTAAATTTTATGATGATCCTGTGCCTTTATTTACTCGTTATCAGATCGAGACTCAAATTGAATCAGCATTTCAACGTGAAGTACGCCTACCTTCGGGTGGTGTATTGGTCATCGATCCTACAGAAGCAATGATCTCAATCGATATTAACTCTGCGCGTGCGACTAAAGGCGGTGATATTGAAGAAACAGCATTAAATACTAATATTGAAGCTGCTGATGAAATAGCGAGACAATTAAGGTTACGTGATATTGGTGGCTTAATCGTCATTGATTTCATCGATATGATGCCTACAAAAAATCAACGCGCGGTTGAAAACCAGTTAAGAGAATCACTAAAAATTGATCGGGCTAGAGTACAAGTTGGACGAATTTCACGTTTTGGCTTACTTGAAATGTCTCGTCAACGCTTAAGAGCATCATTAGGTGATTCTAGCCAAAATGTTTGCCCACGCTGTGATGGTCAGGGTTCTATTCGTGGAATTGAATCGTTGGCATTATCCATTTTACGTGTCATTGAAGAAGAAGCAATGAAGGACAAAACTGCTAGGGTTATAGCGGATTTACCTGTTTCAGTTGCCACATTCTTATTAAATGAAAAAAGAGATATTTTATTTGAAATAGAAAGCCGACAAAGCGTCAATATCACACTCATTCCAAATACTAATTTGGAAACACCGCACTATGAAGTAAAACGCTTACGCACAATTGATAATGAAACTGATACCAAAACACATAGCTATAATTTGGACATTAAAGCTGCTTATGACGACGATGTGCCAAACAAAGATAAAAAACAAAGTGAACCTGTTTCAGAAAAAGCTGCTGTTAGTGGTGTAACGCCTCAAACACCTCGTCCCCCCATAAAATCAAATAGTGTGGGAATTTTTAAACGGCTTTGGATATTCTTATTTGGTGATGACTCTAGCAAAAAGAAAAAAATGACTAGTGGTGATAATCAAAATAGAAATCAAAGCAACCGGAATAAAAATTATAAGCAACGAACTAACCGTGGTCGCAACCAAAATCAACAAGGGCAACAAGGTCAGGGGCAACAGCGCCGAAATACCAACCCTAATAAGCGTACAGATAACCGAAATGCGCAAACTCAAAATCCACGAAAGAATGATAACCGACAAAAGCAACAAAATAGATCAACAGAAAAGAAAGATACTAATAATCAACAAAATCAAAATGTTATTCAAAAGGAAGTTTCAGAAACAAGCAGTGGCAATGTAGAGCAAAATATCAATACTGAGAATGTTTCTACGAGTACTCAACAAAATGCGAAGCAACGATCATCCAATAATCGTCAACGACGTGGTGGACGACGTAGAAACACTAATCGACAACAATCAAATAATCCTGAATCTCGCAATGAAGATCAGAATAGTGTTTCTGATAACAGCGAGAATCCTGGCAATAAAGTGAATGACAGTACTAAATCTGGACAGGCGAGTAACGAGAAAAATACTTCTTCAAACTACTCTGATAATTATAATATAGGTAATACCAGTAATTCAGGGAATACCAGCAATTCAGGGAACACCAGCAATTCAGGGAATGCCAGTAATTCAGGGAACACCAGTAATTCAGGGAACACCAGTAATTCAGGGAACACCAGTAATTCAGGGAACACCAGTAATTCAGGGAACACCAG
>VAOX01002152.1_pt1 | contig 23736 bp, 26 predicted proteins | sample 3393891 | NCBI WGS metagenome assembly VAOX01 (sample SAMN08290429, study PRJNA428436) | hydrothermal vent metagenome | isolation source: Deep-sea hydrothermal vent chimney | place: Indian Ocean: Southwest Indian Ridge | depth 2822 m m | reverse complement strand
TCAACAATTGATGAAGCATTTTTAGCGGCTTCTGGTTTTATTAAATAGTTATAAGAACGAAGTAGGACAAACAACATGCAGTTAAATTCTATTGAAGATATTATAGACGATTTTAAACAAGGTAAGATGGTTATCTTGATGGATGATGAAGATCGCGAAAATGAAGGTGATCTTATTATATCTGCGAGTGTTGTAAAAGCTGAAGACATTAATTTTATGGCGACCAATGGCCGTGGTCTAATTTGTTTAACGTTAACTCAACAACGCTGCGAGCAATTGAACCTGCCTTTAATGGTATCTCAAAATAATGATCAACACGGTACAAACTTTACCATGTCGATAGAAGCTTCACGTGGTGTAACAACGGGAATCTCGGCGGGCGACCGTGCGGTGACAGTACAAATGGCGGTTGCAGCCGATGCCAAACCAAGTGATATTGTGCAACCTGGACATATTTTTCCGTTAATGGCAAAACCGGGCGGCGTGTTAACAAGGGCCGGACATACCGAAGCCGGTTGTGACTTGGCAAAATTAGCCGGGCATGAACCTGCAGCAGTTATTGTCGAAATATTAAATGAAGACGGTTCAATGGCAAGACGGCCTGATCTCGAAAAATTTGCCAAGCAACACAATTTAAAAATTGGTACGGTTGCTGACTTAATTCATTATCGAATGCAACACGAGAAAACCATTGAGTGTGTCACTACCTCGATGTTAGAAACAAAATACGGTGAGTTTACATTACATGCGTATAAAAACTTAATTGATGAGAGCCTGCATTTTGCGATTGTTTTTGGTGATATAGCGGGGAAATCACCGTTAGTTCGAGTTCATATTCAAAATAGTCTGTGTGATTTATTTAGTAATATGAGAGACGATTGTGGCTGGCCATTGAATGATGCTTTAAAGAGAATTGCGGATGAAGGTCAGGGGGTTCTGGTGTTATTACGCTTACCGGAGTCTAGCGATGAGTTAATTCAAAAAATAAAAAATTACGCGGTTCAAGATGATACTGATGCTGAGTTACCACCATCTTCAGGCGATGACTTAAGAACATTTGGTATTGGTGCGCAAATATTGCGTGATCTTGGCATCCGCCACATGCGGGTATTGAGTGCGCCGAAAAAATTACACGGTTTGTCGGGTTTCGATTTAGAAATTGATGAATACATACAAAGTTAAATAAATAGATTTTATAGAAATAGAGTAGAGGAAATAAAAATGTCTAAGATAAAGACAATTGAAGGCGAGCTTACGATTCGTGGTATTCGTTTTGGGTTAGCTGTCGCACGCTTTAATAGTTTTGTGGTTGAGAGTTTACTTGATGGCGCTACCGATACATTATTACGTCACGGTGCGGTAGAGGCTGATTTAGAAATTGTTCGCGTTCCTGGCGCGTATGAGCTGCCATTAGTGGTTCAGAAAATGGCAAACTCAAAAAAATACGATGCGATTATTGCGTTAGGTGCGGTGATTCGTGGTGGTACTCCGCATTTTGAATACGTTGCTGGTGAATGTACTAAAGGTCTGAGTCAAGTGATGATGCAATCTGGCTTACCGATTTCATTTGGGGTATTAACGGTAGACTCAATCGAACAAGCAATTGAACGTGCGGGTACAAAAGCGGGTAATAAAGGTGCAGAAGCTGCAATGTCTGCTGTTGAGATGGTAAATGTACTACGGAAGATTGATTAGCAAATTATGAGTAATAAACGATCACGCGCACGACGATTCGCCATTCAGGCTTTGTACCAATGGCAATTAAGCGGTTTGGATATTGGGGATATTAAAAAGCAGTTTTATGAAGAACATAATTTTAAAAAAATTGATTCAAAATTTTTTGATGAGGTTATTTATAACATTCCATCGTCAATAGCTGAACTTGAAGCAATGATTACGCCTTATATATCGCGTTCTTATAGTGATATTGATCCTATTGAAAAAGGGATATTATTATTAGGCTGTTATGAATTAGCAAACCGACATGATATTCCTTATCGTGCCGTTATTAATGAAGCCATCGAACTGGCCAAAACCTATGGCGCAGAAGATGCGCACAAGTTCATTAATGGCGTATTGGATAAGGTAGCGTTACAAACTCGCGAAGTTGAAGTTAAAGCGAGATCTAAAAAGTCATCATAATATTGTAGCTTCGATGACATATTTACAATCAGAGTTTCAAGTAATCCAACGTTACTTCAATCAAAATAAAGATTGTTCAACCAGTATAAATCAGGGCATCATCAAAGGTATTGGAGATGATGCTGCTGTTATTAATGTTAGTGAACAATCCAAGCTGGTTGTTTCAATGGACACTTTAATTTCAGGTGTTCATTTCCCTGAAATAACTGAAGCCTTTGATATTGGTTATAAAGCCTTAGCGGTGAATTTAAGTGATCTGGCCGCAATGGGGGCTAGTCCATCCTGGTTTACTTTGGCCTTAACATTACCGGATACAAATTCTGCGTGGCTTAATGACTTTAGTCGTGGTTTATTTGAACTTGCAGAACACTATAAAATAGCGCTCGTTGGTGGCGATACCACTAAAGGACCATTGAGTATCACAATTCAAATTGCGGGTTATGTTAGCGAGGATACTATTATGTATCGTAGTGGTGCCCAAATTGATGATGATATTTATGTCACGGGTTATCTTGGTGATGCGGGTGCAGGCTTGAGCTTAATAAATAACAGTTTAATTAATAATAATGTAAATCGCGATACAGTTAATTTAAGTGATGCAGCACAACACTATTTAGTATCGCGCTTAAACCGACCTAGCCCAAGAGTGTCGGTTGGTGAACTCATTCGTGAATTTTCAACGGCATGTATTGATATTTCAGATGGATTAATGGCTGATTTAAATCATATAACCGATCTAAGTCACTGCGGTGCATTAATTAATGTTGAAAACCTACCAATATCAAATGAATTGAGTCAGACTAAATTTGACGACAGTAATATTGAACTCGCACTTAATTCTGGGGATGATTATGAATTGTGCTTTTGTGCTTCTGATAAATTTAAAAATACTATTAAAAAAATATCTGATAATCTTGATGTGCCCATTACAAAAATAGGCAAAATAGTGCAAGAAAATAGTATCCAGTGTTATTTAAATAATAATATTTATGAGCCTAAAAATACTGGTTACGAACATTTTAAGCCGTAAAGAAACGTCTATAACGAGAAACAATTATGATTAAATATTTTAGAGCGCCAGTACCACCCAAATTATTATTAAATCCAATTCACTTATTGAGCTTTGGGTTCGGTAGTGGTTTATCGCCATTTGCATCGGGTACGTTTGGAACCTTGGCGGCAATACCATTTTATTATTTTATGCAGTCTATGCCGCTGGGTTATTATTTACTAATGGTGTTAACCACGTTTGCACTTGGTGTGTATATCTGTGATGTGACGTCTAAAGCACTCGGTGTTCATGATCATGGAGCGATAGTGTGGGATGAGTTTGTTGGTTATTTTATTACGATGATAGCTGTGCCAACGGGCTGGGTTTACATTATCGCTGGATTTTTTCTATTTCGAGTATTTGATGTTTTTAAACCCTGGCCGATTAATATCTTAGATGAAAAAGTCAGTGGTGGTTTTGGTATTATGATTGATGATGTTTTGGCCGGTGTTTATGCCTTGGTGTGTATGCATCTTTTAATTTATTTTGGGATATTTGATAAAGTTACTGCTTTAGGATTATTCTAGTTAGCGCATAAATACAATTTTTGTGATGAATATTAGAATAATAAGGTCTAAACTGATAGATATTACACTTTAATATTAGGTCATTATATAACATGCTTATTTTAACCCGACAGTTTTATAGCTTTATAATTTTGGCTTTTACTTTAGCCAGTACCAGCGTGGTGAGTGCTGGAGAAGTAACAATTGTTAAAACTGTGTTTCGAGCGAGTGGTGCAAATTGGAATGTGGATGTGACATTACAACATAAAGACACTGGTTGGAAACATTATGCTGATGCTTGGCGTGTTGTTGATGCTAAGGGTAATGAGTTAGCTAAAAGAACCTTGTATCACCCGCATGTTAACGAACAACCTTTTACTCGTAGTTTAAGTAGAGTGACAATACCAAAAAGTACGAGTGTTGTTTATATTGAGGCGCATGACACGGTACATAAATGGAGCCCAACCAAACTTAAAGTGGATTTAATTAGTAATAAACTCAGTAATGTTCAAATACTTCGTTAACAAATACTAATAGACAGTAGCGATGCGCAAAATTAATAATAGTGTTATTTTTTTACTTCTGTTTATATCGAGTAAACTTTTTGCTGATGATATCGTTGTTCTAGGCTTGTTTACCGGTATGGTGATATTTACTGTCGATGGCAAAAAAACTAAGTTACGAGTTGGTCAAGTGAGTGCTGGCGGTATTAAACTGATCAGTGCCGATAGTGAACAAGCTATATTAGAAATAAAAGGCAAACGTGAAGTCCATAAACTTGGTACCCATATCAGCACTAAGTTCACACGTGATGCGCAATCCCAAGCTCAAATTTGGCCGAAGAATGGCATGTATTTAACCTCGGGATCCATCAACGGTCAACCCATTAATTTTATGGTTGATACTGGAGCAAGTTATGTTGTGATGAATTCAGTAACCGCTAAAAAGCTTGGGATTGATTATCGCTATATAGGTAATAAATCATGGGCCAGTACCGCGAGCGGTACGGTGACGACGTATAATTTAAAATTAAAAACAGTTCAAGTAGGGGATATTAAATTATTAAATATCCAAGGTGCGGTTATTGAAGGCGACTCGCCTAATGTTGTTTTGTTAGGTAATTCATTTTTAAACCGTTTAGAAATGTCTCGTAAAGGCAGCATGATGCTGCTCAAAACGAAATTTTAACAGATTATTTAATTTCCAAGATTTAACGGAATACTTTTATCACGCTCAATGAGTGCATAGGCTGAGTGATTATGAATGGATTCAAAATTTTCAGATTCTACAATATAAGACAAGACGCGTTTATCTTCATTTAATCTAGCAGCAACATCACGCACCATGTCTTCCACAAATTTTGGATTGTCATAGGCTCGTTCGGTAACATTTTTTTCATCTGGACGCTTTAATAAGCCATAGAGTTCACATGAGGCTTCTTTTTCGACTAATTCAATAAGTTCTTCAATCCACATAAACTCTTCTATTTCGACTGTTACAGTAACGTGAGAGCGTTGATTGTGGGCACCGTATTCTGAAATTTTCTTAGAACAAGGGCAAAGGCTGGTGACTGGCACGATAACTTTTACTCGTATGTTCAGTTTACCATTAATAATATTGCCAATAAATTGCACATCGTAATCTAGCAGACTTTTAACACCTGTGACGGGTGCAGCTTTATTTATAAAATATGGAAATAACATTTCAATGTGACCGGCATTTGCTTCGAGTCGTTCAGCCATTTCTTGTAACATGGCTTTAAAAGATTCTAATGAAATTTCACGTTCGTGATTATTTAATATTTCAACAAATCGAGACATGTGAGTGCCTTTAAAATTATGAGGCAGATCAACATACATATTAAAATTTGCGACTACATGTTGATCGCTACCATTACGTTCCCTAATGCGAACTGGGTGCCGAATGTCTTTTATTCCAACTTTGTTAATCGGAATGCGACGTGTATCTTCATCGTTTTGAACATCGGCAATTGTTTCAGTTGTAGCAGCAGTCATTTTAATCTTCCTCGGAGTAGGTAACACAGGCTCGCTCTGTTTCCCATAGTGTAATAGCGTCAACTTTAATGTGATCGGTATTAATTGATTTTGATAATTCAGTGTATAAATAAGCTGATACATTTTCAGCAGTTGGATTTATTTCGTCAAATGGTGGGATGTCATTTAAATTACGATGATCCAGTTTACCTATTAATTCTTTCGTGGCTTTTTTGATATCGGAAAAATCCAAGCCCATACCAATGGAGTCAAGCTTACGTGCTTTTACTTGTACTTCGACTTTCCAGTTATGACCGTGTAAGCGGCTACAAACTCCGGGATAACCTCGTAGTAAATGGGCGGCTGAAAAATCAGTAATAATTTTCATGGTGTATAAAGCAGTCATAATAGTACTTCTGAAAATGGGTTAAGCTAGTGAGGCATGTTTAGTAAGGGTTAAATGATTTAAAAATCCTTCTACGGACTTTATTATACCATTACAATCAAGACATGCATCAACTAATAATGCTTCTCGACTAGCATGATCTTGAAAATGATCGGGTAACCCTAGAATTTTGATGGGTATAACGAGGTCGTTGTACGCTAAACATTCATTAACGGCACTTCCTGCACCGCCTGATACAGCATTATCTTCGATTGTAATAAGCACATCATGTTGTTTGGCGAGTTTTTGAATTAATGCGTTATCCAATGGTTTGATAAAACGCATGTTCACCACCGTTGCATCCAAAATTTCACCGGCTTCAAGTGCTGCATCGAGAGTAATACCAAAAGATAAAATCGCTATTTTAGAACCCTGGCGACGTGTTTCTGCGACACCTACTTCTATTGTATTTAATGAAGGCAAAACTTTCACACCAGGACCGGTTCCTCGTGGATAGCGTACTGCACAAGGGCCTTTATGCTCAAATCCAGTCGTTAACATTGATCGGCATTCTTGTTCATTTGCCGGAGCCATAATCGTCATGTTGGGGATGCAGCGCATAAAGCTTAGATCAAAACTACCCGCATGAGTTGGACCATCCGGGCCAACAACTCCGGCACGATCGATAGCAAACAAGATGTCCAAATTTTGAATCGCAACGTCATGGATCAGTTGATCATAGGCGCGTTGTAGAAACGTTGAATATATTGCAACCACTGGTTTTAAGCCATCACAGGCCATTCCGGCAGCTAGAGTCACGGCATGTTGTTCTGCTATGCCAACATCAAAGTAGCGGTCCGGATATTCATCCGAAAATTGAACAAGGCCAGAACCCTCACGCATGGCAGGTGTTATTGCCACGAGCTTGCCGTCGGCTTTGGCCATATCACATAACCAATCTGAAAATATCTGGGTATAACTTGGACCGGTTTGTTGCTTCTTGGTTATCTCGCCGGTTTCAGCATTAAAAGGGCCAACACCATGATAGGTACACGGGTTTTCTTCCGCAGGTTTATAGCCCTTGCCTTTTTTAGTGACAATATGCAGAAACTGAGGACCTTTTAATTTGCGTAAATTTCGAAGTGTGGTGGTGAGGGTTTTTAAGTCATGACCATCAATCGGGCCAATGTAATTAAAACCGAGTTCTTCAAATAAGGTTCCGGGTATCACCATGCCTTTCATGTGTTCTTCAGCACGTCGGGCGAGTTCCCATACCGTTGGAATTGTGCCTAATACTTTTTTACTGCCTTCACGCATGGTTGAATAAAGACTGCCTGATAGTACTTTAGCTAAATAATTGGATAGACCACCAACATTGGGTGAAATTGACATCTCGTTATCATTTAGGATAACAAGTAGGTTTGCATCGAGTACACCGGCATGATTTAACGCTTCAAATGCGATGCCGGCAGTCATTGCGCCATCACCAATAATCGCAACGACGCGTCGATCTATTTTTTGTTGCTGGGCAGCGATTGCCATGCCCAATGCGGCACTGATGGAGGTGCTGGAATGACCAACACCAAACGTGTCATATTCACTTTCAGAGCGTTTTGGAAAACCGGCTAATCCGCCTTCTTGACGAATGGTGTGCATTTGTTCACGACGACCGGTTAAAATTTTATGGGGGTAGGCCTGGTGGCCAACATCCCAAATTAGGCGATCATCGGGCGTATTGTAAATATGGTGTAGTGCAATCGTTAATTCGACGGTTCCAAGACTGGACGCCAAATGTCCGCCAGTTTCACTCACAAGGTCAATAGTGAAGCTGCGCAGTTCTTCAGCCAGCTGTTTCAAAGAGTCTTGAGACAACTCCCTAATTTGACTGGGGTTATTAATATCGCTTAGTAATGGATAAAGTGTATTTGTGGTCATTAGGAAAACAGACTTGGTTATTTATATACCGTCCTAATATACCGTAGCTACGTTTTTTTCTCTAATGATTTCGTTCAATGATGAAGTGGGCGAGTTCAACGAGACGGTTAGAGCGTAAGTCCAATTTGCTCAAGCTAGCTAATGACTGCTCTAGCAAATCTTGTGCTAATTTCTTAGATTCAGTCATACCGATTAATGACGGGTAGGTCGGCTTATTTTTAGCTGCATCGGCTCCTTGGGTTTTACCCAGCACTTCAGTGTCACTTTCAACATCGAGAATATCGTCTTTTATTTGAAACGCCAGTCCAATACATTTGGCATAGTGATCCAGCGTTTTAAGTTCATCGTCACCGATTTCTGCAGCACATAATGCGCCCATATTGATACTGGCACGAATTAGTGCCCCGGTTTTATGAATGTGCATGTTTTCGAGTTCCCCAATCGAGATTTGTTTGCCGACTGAATCGAGATCAATAGCCTGACCTCCTGCCATACCGCGGGAACCACTGGCTAGTGTTAATATTTTAATCATCTCGATACGTTGATTATTACTTAAGTTTTCACCGTAGTGGCTTAAAATTCGAAACGCCAGTGCCTGTAATGCATCACCAGCGAGAATGGCCATTGCCTCACCGTGAGCAATATGGCAAGTCGGGCGACCACGACGCAAGTCATCGTCATCCATGGCCGGTAAATCGTCATGTATAAGGGAATAGGCGTGTATTAATTCTATTGCACTGGCTGGAATATCGACATTTCTAGCATCGGCACCAAAGCTCTCACCGGTGGCATAAGCTAGAATAGGGCGAATACGCTTGCCGCCATTGAGCACTGAGTAGCGCATGGCTTGGTGTAAATTGACCGGGTTGGTTGAATCTGCTGGAAGCCAGTTTTCCATGGCTGTATCAACTTGTTGACGCCACTGGGTCATTTGTTCGTTTAAATGCACAATTGAAGTACCGCTTATTTGTTGTTTTTATGGATTATTCGTTGTCAAAATCAGTTAAGACTTGTTGACCATTTTGTTCCAGTAATATTTGGACTTTTTGTTCAGCTGATTTTAGCGATTCTTGGCATTGGCGGGTTAATATTACGCCACGCTCAAAATCGACTAATGACTCTTCAAGACTGGATTCGCCCTGTTCCATTTTTTCAACTAATAATTCTAGTTCGGCTATCGCCGACTCGAAATTAAAGTCTGAATTTGTGGCTGTTTTTTTCGCTTTTTTCTTAGTTGCCATAGTGTCTTCGTTTATAATTTAATAATTAGGGATAGTGACGATTCTCGTGCCGCCGAGGCTATTATACGGTATTTGAGAAATGGCGGAATAACAAATAGTAGGAATTTTAAAAAACTAAAAACTTAGGGTTTACGAGGATTGACAATATATAGTGAACAACGTAGTATTTTGTTCAGTAATTAGACTGAGTCTAAGTTAGCTTTTTATTAGAATTAGCAATACACTCAGTAACTTAATTTTGAAGGAGGTCATGAAAATGTCATTAAAAGGTAGCAAAACTGAACAGAATTTAAAAGACGCTTTTGCAGGTGAATCACAGGCAAACCGTCGTTATTTGTACTTCGCAGCCAAAGCGGATGTCGAGGGTTATAACGATGTAGCAACTGTTTTTCGTTCAACAGCAGAAGGCGAAACAGGACATGCACATGGTCATTTAGAATATCTTGAGGAAACAGGCGATCCAGCAACCGGTTTACCAATTGGTCCAACTGGTGATAACTTAAAAGCTGCAATTGCAGGTGAAACTCACGAATATACTGATATGTACCCGGGTATGGCAAAAGCAGCTCGTGAAGAAGACTTTGATGAAATTGCCGATTGGTTTGAAACGTTAGCAAAAGCTGAACGTTCACATGCTAACCGTTTTCAAAAAGCATTAGATAGTCTTGATGACTAATTTTTTGTGTAGTAATTGAAGCAATCTTAAGCCGGTGTTATTACCGGCTTAATTTTTTGTGCGAGACAACTTTATAAATAAGGTCTTACAATGTCACCAAAAACACCCATTCAACGTGAAGGCAGTTTAGAAGCACCAACACGACATGCTATCGACTGGATGAATCCAGATTTTTACGATGAAGCATCATTATTTAAAGAGTTAGAACGGGTGTATGACATTTGTCATGGCTGTCGACGTTGTGTCAATTTATGTAATGCGTTTCCAACCTTATTTGATTTAGTTGATGAGTCTGCTACTTTTGAAGTTGATGGGATTCCTAAAAAAGATTATTGGACAGTCGTTGATCATTGTTATTTATGTGATTTGTGTTACATGACTAAATGTCCCTATGTACCACCTCATGACTGGAATGTTGATTTTCCGCATTTAATGCTACGCGCTAAAGCAGTTCATTTTAAAAAGCATAATACCAGCATCCGAAATAAATTTTTATCTGCAACTGATTTTGTAGGTGCAACTGCAAGTTACCCTATAATAAATTCAGTTGTTAATTTTGTTAATCAAAATGAAAATACTCGGAAAATGATGGAGCCTGTTCTTGGTGTACATCACCAAGCTGTTGTACCGCGATATGAAACAAAGACTTTACGCAATCGAATAAAGAAGTCCAATAAAAATAAAACGCAAAAAAATCCAGTAATAGCCAGTTCAACAACGTCTGGTAAGGTGGTGTTATTTACTACCTGTTATGCAAATTATAACGAGCCACATCTAGGTGAAGATTTAATTGCAATTTATGAACACAATGGTATTGAGGTAACAACAATACAACGAGAAAAATGTTGTGGTATGCCAAAGTTAGAACTTGGTGATTTAGAATCTGTTAAAAAAGCAAAAGATAATAACATTCCACAATTATTAGAACTAGTTAATCAAGGTTGGGATATTGTGGCGCCAGTTTCGTCTTGCGTCTTAATGTTTAAACAGGAACTGCCATTAATGTTCCCAAATGATAATGATGTTCAAGCCGTCAAAAAAGCCATTTTTGATCCGTTTGAATATTTATTTTTACGTCATAAAGACGGACTATTAAAAACGGATTTTAATACATCACTCGGAAAAATAGCCTATCAAGTTGCTTGTCATCAGCGCGTTCAAAACATCGGGTTAAAAACACGCGATGTACTAAACCTTGTTCCTGACACTACAGTAATACCCATTGAACGTTGTTCTGGTCACGATGGAACTTATGCTGTTAAAAAAGAGTTTCATAAAATATCCATGAAGATTGCACAACCGGTGGTTAAGCGTGTTAAGAAAGCTGAAGCAGATTATTATACCAGTGACTGCCCTATGGCCGGTCATCAAATTGAAAACGGCATGCAAGATGATAGTAAGGCAATTCATACATTAAGTTTACTACGCAAAGCGTATGGAATTTAATTGTTAATAAAATTAAATTAAGTTTAAATAGAAATTAGGAAAGAATTATGACTAAATTAACACATGCGGATTTAATGACTTTAGAATCTTATTCAAAGGAGCGTGACGCTTTTAGAGCAAAAGTCATGTTGCATAAAAAAAATCGACGAGTGTCTCTAGGCGATAATGCATCTTTGTATTTTGAAGATACATTAACAGTTCAATATCAAATTCAAGAAATGTTGAGAATTGAAAAAATATTTGAAGCAGATGCAATAACCGAAGAGTTAGATGCCTATAATCCTTTAATTCCTAATGGACAAAATCTAAAAGCAACATTCATGATTGAGTATTCTGATATTGGTGAACGTCGAATTGCGTTATCAAAATTAATTGGAATAGAAGATACTATTTGGATTAAGATAGGTGAGTTTGACAAAGTATTTGCGATTGCTGATGAAGATTTGGAACGTGATAATGCTGATAAGACATCTGCGGTACATTTTATGCGTTTTGAGTTTACATCTGAAATGATATCAGCGGTGAAAAGTGGTTCTGATCTAACTATCGGTTCTGAACACGAGAACTTAAAAATAGTAAATTTAATTGTTGATGATACAAAGCAAGCACTAGTTGCTGATTTTAATTAACAGATTAAACTGAGGTGCTATTTGGATAATTTGGTTTGTCTAAAGGAAGATCAAAGTAAAATGTAGCACCTTTTTTATTATTATAAAAATTTATTTTACCATTATGATTTAAAATAATTGATTTACTAATGCACAATCCTAACCCAGAACCGGCGTGCATGCGGTTATCAGAAGTTTGTTCTTGTGAAAACTTAGTGAATATTCTAGTTTTAAAATCATCGGAAATTCCAGGACCATTATCAGTAACAATCGTTCGAACATTAGTATCATTTTTCTCTATTTGAATTGTAACGGTACTGTTTTTATCTGAGAATTTTGTGGCATTACTCAATAAATTTAAAATCACTTGGCTTATTCGTTTTTCATCTATACATACCTTGTAATTGTTGTTATTTTTTATAAAGTTATATTTAATATTGTATTTACTCGCATAAGCATTATTCATTTCAATGCAGCTGCTGATTAACGGTTGAAGTGGTATTTCTTCAAAATTAAAGTCAACCATACCAGATTCAATTTTTTGAATATCAAGCAATTCGTTTATTAAGTTTAATAATCTATCTGAATTACGCTGAACGATATTCAGCATTTCAGCTGTTGTCGGATTTAGCTCGCCGGTCGCGCCACCCAAAATTAGGCCGACCGAACCTGATATTGAGGTTAATGGTGTTCTAATTTCGTGACTGATGGTTGAAATAAATTCACTTTTTATTTTCGAATACGATTCAGCTTGTTGTTTTGCAATTTGTGCTTTGGTGGCGGTTGCTCTTAAAAGATATTCTTTTGCAACGGCTGAACTAACGTCAAATACTTGCACTAAACAATACGTACAATGTTTAAATTTAATGGGCTTGACCGTTATACGTTGCTGCATGGGTAAATGTTTGCCATTTATTGCAGATTGTTGGTAAAGCGGAAGTGGTGAATGATGGATTGCTTGTGACAGTAAGGATGCTCTATTTAATATTAATGACTCTAAAATAACTGCAAATAATCGTTGTTCTTTAATTTTTGGAAATAAACAATCAATATCTTGATTTATCAAGTCGTCCTGATTAAATTTACCGTGTTGACTAATCCAATCATTGATAACGACAGTTTTTAATTCTGCATTAATGACAATAATACCGCTATCGTGTCCGTTTATGATATGAGGTAAAAGTTCTAATAGTTCTTCTGTCATCTGTTATGCCTGTAATAAATTTTCTATATAAACATCAATCGAGTCAATAAGGTTCTTGATGGAGTCGACTGTTAAGATAAACACGATATAACCATTAATATCTTTTTCCTTAATTCCAAAGTCGACATGTATGAATAGAATGTTGGATGAATCATTTATTATTGATGCAGAGGTTGATAATATATTATGGCCATCACCGTATTGATAGATTGGTATTGTGCCACCGAGTTCTGTTTTTAAAAAATTGGACAAGCTACTTAACCCAGCATTTAATATTATATTTCCGATTTCGCAAAGTGCTTCTTGTTCTAGTTCGGTGAAATCTTCTAGTGGGGCAGAGTCTTTTAATAATAAGCGAACTAAATCTAAGCTTTTTTCTTCAGGAAAAAGCAGTAAAGCATCGCCATTTATAGTGCCGTCAAAATGTTGTGTAACACCACTAAAGTTTCTTTTTGCGTTGCTGTCTAAAAATGAAGCAGCTTCTTTAAGATTGAAAAATAAAATTTCTGGTACCGATAAATCAATTTCTTCATTGAGCATCTGGCTTAAGGAATCTGCAGCTTTACCCATGCCAATATTTATAATTTCTGTGAGAGAATCTAATTGTAAATCGCTAAGAGTCTTCATGGTTACTCCAATACAGAGATGATGCTTTTAATTTTGTCTTCTGTAATCGGTTTTGATACAAATTTAATTGACAAGGCTTCGGCTTTTTCTCGAATCGAATCTTGAATGTTGGCACTGAGCATAAATTTGTGTGATTTTGGATGTAATTGTATTAATTCATCAGCTACTTCAAGTCCTGTTCGTCCGGGCATGTTGTAGTCGATTATCATTAATTGAATATCATTTGTTTTGCTGACTTCGACCGCTTCATCTGCATTAGCGGCTTCTAAAATAGTCCATGAATCGTGGTTATTGACAATGATGGATTTGATCATCATGCGCGAAACACGGCTATCGTCAATAATAAGAATTGTAGGGAGCTCGCTCATTATTCATGCATCCTTAATGGATTAGTTTAGACATGAATACCTATCGGCACTTTAGAAATAGTCTTAATTATTTGCTTAAATTTATCTTTTACTTGTAAAATATGGGTTATTGGATCACTAATATGTTAAATACATTTTGACGTACTCAGTATCCTATCTTAAACTTTATGTAATGAGTCAGGAGACAAAGCAGAAAATGATTTCTACACCGCATTATAGTGGCCCGGACCGTCGTCAAGCAGAACGTCGAATGTCAATTGATCGTCGTGATATGATTCGGTTTGAACCCGAGAAAGATCCTCGTCGTTCTGGCAACGATCGCCGAAAAGGCCTAAATGACACCTGGGAACGACGGGATATTTAGTTCTTAGTTTAAAAGCGTGAGTATGTTATTGTATCTATAGATAATTTGGATACACAAGGTATTACTATCAGCAATACAACGGTCATTATTCCCCGAGATAAACACACTATTTCACGTCAGAATATTAGTGATAATGCTCTGAAGGTGCTTTATCGCTTAAAAAATGCAGGTTTTTCTGCTTATCTTGTCGGTGGTGCTGTTCGGGATTTGTTATTGGGCTTAAAACCTAAGGATTTTGATGTTGCAACGGATGCGCATCCAGAACAAGTCAACGAGCTTTTTCGAAATTGTCGTCTAATTGGACGTCGGTTTAGACTTGCGCACGTGCATTTTGGCCGAGAAATCATCGAAGTTGCTACTTTCCGTGCGCATCATTCAAAATCAACCGATGATACTGTGGGTTTAACGCACGATGATGGCATGATTTTGCGGGATAATGTGTACGGCACTCTCGAAGACGATGCCGTACGGCGTGATTTTACTGTGAATGCCTTGTACTACAATATCGCTGATTTTAGTGTGGTTGATCGTGTTAATGGTGCTATTGATTTAGAAAATAAAGTGCTTAAACTCATTGGTGATCCTGAAACTCGATTTACCGAAGATCCGGTACGAATGTTACGCGCAACGCGCTTTGCAGCTAAATTAAATTTTCATATAACCGATGATGTTATTGCCCAAATAAAAAATCTGGGACACCGTTTACAAGGTGTACCTGCAGCGCGTTTATTTGATGAAATGTTAAAACTGTTTCTTGAAGGTCATGCACAAAAAAATTATCAATTACTGGTAAAATACCAGCTATTCAGTCATTTGTTTCCAGTGGCAGCAGAGCAGCTTATTGCGAATGAAACCTTTACTGATGTTTTTATTTCTAATGCTTTAAAAAATACCGACATAAGAATAGCCGAGAAAAAACCCGTTACCCCGGCATTTTTATTCGCAGCTATTTTATGGTCGGCAGTACAAGTTGAAGCAAAACAATTAACTGAATCGGGTATGCCCGAGTTACAATCATTACAGCTCGCTGGCGATATTGTCATTAAAAGACAAATTGATACAATATCAATTCCGCGACGTTTTCAAACGCCTATGCGCGAAATTTGGATAATGCAGTCTCGATTAACCAATCGACGCGGTAAACGAGCTTATCGAACACTGGAACATGCTCGGTTTCGTGCTGCGTATGATTTCTTGTTATTGCGTATTGAAAGTGGAGAAGACTCATTAACTGAATTGGGCGATTGGTGGACAAAGTTTCAAGTTGAAAATGAATCTACTCAACAAGATATGGTTGCCAATGTAAAAGACAAAAATCCTAAAAAACGTCGTAAAAAGCGTAAAGTTAAGAGTAAGAGCAGTCAAAAAAGTATTCCTAAATCATCCTCTACCGTTTAAAAAAGTTAGTACGATTCATAACGAAAAATGGATAAACACACTGTCTATATTGGAGTCGGTAGCAACCTAGATAATCCACAGCAACAAGTTACTACGGCAATTGAAGACCTCAAAGCAATAACTGAATTTAATTTTATAACAACCTCATCATTATATAAGACGCCACCAATGGGGCCTCAAGATCAACCTGATTACATTAATGCCGTGACTAAAATTTCAAGTGGTATTTCGGCCACTGCCGTACTTGATAAACTCCAAGAAATTGAACAATTACATGGCCGAGTTCGGGAAACTCGTTGGGGGCCTCGAAGTTTGGATTTGGATATTTTACTGTATGGAGATCAAGTTATTGATATCCCACGGTTAAAAATACCCCATCCAGGATTGAATCTTCGCGCATTCGTATTGTATCCTTTAGTTGAAATTGAACCAAAATTTACACTTCCTAATGGTATTTTGCTAACTAAACAGATAGCGTTATTAGGTAAACACGATATAGTTAAATTAATATGAAAAGAAACTTCATTGTCGTTGAAGGGCCAATTGGTGTTACGAAGAAATATCTCGAGAAGTTAGTCGAAAAATACACTGATTTTTTTTATAATTATACAGAAGCACCATTATTAATAGTCAATGCTGCCGAAATTAACTTTGCTGAAAATGATAGTGATTATGAATTATTATTGGAACAAATTAATCGAGTATCATCAGGTAGACATTATTTTAATCCAACGCCGGCATTGGCATTGTAAAATTTATAAGAGTTAATATTATGAATCATGATTCTTTAATTACAGTTACAAAATTACTTCAGATGAAACAAGCTGCCGAAAAAATTTCGGTTTTGACTTCATATGATGCGAGCTTTACCACCTTAATTGAAAACTCAAGTTGCGAAGTGATTTTGGTCGGTGATTCATTAGGAATGGTGGTTCAGGGAAAAGAGAGTACTGTCCCGGTAACTATGACTGAAATGCTATATCACACCACTATGGTACGACGCAGTTCAGAAAACTGTTTAGTGATCGCGGATATGCCATTTTTATCGTATTCGACTAAAGAGCTAGCGTTGAAAAATGCGGGCAAACTAATGAAGCTCGGCGGTGCACACATGGTCAAGCTTGAAGGTGGCGCTATTCGTTTGGAGACAGTTAAGGCCTTGTCTGATAATAGTATTCCGGTATGTGCCCACTTAGGATTATTACCACAATCGATTCACAAATTGGGTGGTTATAAGGTTCAAGGACGTGACGACAGTCAGGCTAGTTCAATTTTAGATGATGCACTAGCATTACAACGTGCGGGTGCTGATCTATTAGTCTTAGAGTGTGTACCAGCACCGTTAGCCGCAAAAATCACTAACAGCCTTGAGATACCCACCATTGGTATAGGGGCTGGTGTAGAATGTGATGGTCAAGTACTCGTGATATACGATATGTTAGGTATTACACCGGGCAAAAGACCTCGGTTTAGTAAAGATTTTTTACTAGAGTCAAACGGCAGTATTCAAACAGCGATTAACAATTATGTTAGCGCAGTTAGAGACGGATCTTTTCCTACTCTAGAACATAGTTACAAATAAGTTAAATTAATTTTACGTTCATGTTAGTAATCACTACATCATCTGAGTTACAGCAATTAATTACTCAATTTAAGGCTAAAAACGAAACTATTGCATTAGTACCGACAATGGGTAACTTGCATGATGGGCATTTAAATTTAGTTTCATTAGCGCATCAACATGCATCGAGAGTCATTGTTAGTGTTTTTGTTAATCCTTTACAGTTTAATCAAGTAGCTGATTTAGAACATTACCCGCGAACACTAGAACAGGATGTGAAACTGTGTGAACAACATGAAGTTGATATTGTGTTTGCACCGTCAAATAATGAAATATACCCAGACAATAATTCTGAATCGCGTTTAGAGTTACCGGAATTGTCGCAAATATCAAAGGTGCTAGAAGGTGAATCGCGTCCAGGGCATTTTTCTGGTGTGGTGACGGTCGTTAAAAAATTATTTGAGTTAACCCAGCCAGATTACGCTATTTTTGGAGAAAAAGATTTTCAACAATTACTCATTATTCGTCATATGGTCAGCGTATTAAAAATCCCTGTGAAAATTATAGCGTCTGAAACCATTAGAGAGTCTTCTGGTTTGGCGATGAGCTCACGAAATACTAAATTAACCACCGAACAACGTCAGCAAGCAGCACAGATTTATGCGGTTTTAAACTTTATTACTGAACAGCTACGATCTGGAAATACACAGTACACTGAACTATCACAAGACGGTATTTCTCAATTATCCAAGCAGGGCTTTAGACTGGATTATCTCAGTATTTGTGATTGTGATAATTTGCAGCCAGCAGTGGCTGGCGAGCAGGGGGAGCGCGTTATTTTAATTGCGCTTTGGCTTGGCGATACCCGGTTAATCGACAATATCCGGGTTTAGCGCATTATAAGCCTACTGTTAACGGGCTTTTGAGTTACTTAAATGCTGTAAAATTCACCAATTTATGTATAGAAATGAGGTTTCTGGCGCTAATTTTGTGTATAATTTCTAGGTAATGACGCTATATATTTATTCTATATATTTGAATATTATTCCAAGATACTATAATACAAGATTTGAGCCAAAATTATTATGCAAAGTACTATGTTAAAAGCCAAGTTGCACCGTGCAACCGTGACTCATTCTGAGCTTGAATATGAAGGGTCATGCGCAATTGATGGTAAATTATTGGATACGGCAGGTATTTTAGAATACGAAAAAATTGAAATTTATAATATTACTAATGGTAATCGATTTTCAACGTATGCTATTAGAGCGGAAGATAATTCTGGAATAATTTCAGTTAATGGTGCTGCAGCGCACAAAGCGGATCCTAAAGACATTATTATTATTGCAGCTTATGTCGTTTTAACACAGCAAGAGTTAGCCAATTACAAACCCACCTTAGTCTATCTAGACGAAAAAAATTGCATCACGCATTGTAAAAATTCAATTCCAGTTCAAGTAGCTTAACGTTAAATTTAATTATCTAAGATTGATTTAAGATAAATTAAGTTGAATATCAGAACCTAATCTTACGAACGAAGATTAGGTTCTTTAATAATAGTAACTACAACTAACCGGTATTGCGCATTCCTGCTGCAATCGCATTAATGCTACGCAGTAATGGGTTTAACCATAACTCTCTTTCTTCTTCAGTTAATGATTCATCACGATAGCGTTTTAACAACGTTAATTGAATTTGATTTAATGGATCAAGATACGGGTTTCGACGTGTTAACGACAGTGCAAGCTCTGGCGTTTCTGCCATTAATTTATCAAGCTGGGCAATTTCTAAAACGTTAGAAACGGTGGCTTGGTATTCACCCTCAATTATTTTATGAATTGATGTCGCGGTTTCTTCACTCAAGCATAAAGTAGAGTAGGATTTTGAAATATCCATATCCGCTTTAAACAATGCCATTTGCACATTACTAAGCAATGAACGGAAAAAAGGCCAACGATGATACATCTCTTGTAATTTTTTAAGTTTATCTGGTCGACCGTCAATCCAGGTCTCTAACGCACTGCCAATACCAAACCATGCCGGTAAGGTATGTCGTGACTGAGCCCATGCAAATACCCAACCAATTGCCCGAACCGATGATTTTGAACGATCCGATTTTTTTCGATGCGATGGCCGTGAACCAATGTTCATTAAGCCAATTTCTGCAACTGGAGTCGCTTCATAAAAATAATCTAAAAAGCCATGACTTCTATCGGTTAACGTGCGGTAACTTTGTTCACCCGTTGCTGCCAAGGTTGCCATTATTTCTTTGTATTCTTCATCAACACTGGTTGGTGTTTTAATTAGATTACGGCTGGCTTTTAATAAGCCAGTTAAACCCATGCCCAGTTCATATACAGCAGTTTCTTCATTACTGTATTTATACGATAACACTTCGCCTTGTTCGGTAAATTTAATTTCACCATGAACCGTACCGTCAGGTTGCGATAAAATAGAATCGTGTGTTGGGCCGCCGCCACGTCCAATGGTGCCACCACGGCCATGGAACATGCGCAGTTTTATATCGCGTTTTTTGGTTAATGCGGTAATTTTCATTTGAGCATTATATAAATTCCACGCTGATGCTAATGTACCGCCATCTTTACACGAGTCCGAATAACCCAACATGACTTCCTGGGTATTGCCTGCAGACTGCAATAAGGTGTTATAAACGTCATTATCCAGTAACTGTGTCATCACCGGCTGAATGTGAGCAAGATCATCAATGGTTTCAAATAACGGTGATACGCTTAAATAGCAATGAGTATAATCCGGCGTAATCGCAACCAGTCCTTTTAACCAACCAAGGAACATGACTTCCATAATATGACTTGCCGCATGTGTCATGGAAATCACGTAGCTACCAAATGCTTTTTGGCTAACTTCAGAACGCATATCGGCAATCACTTTAAACACGGCTAAGGTTTCAACAGCCTGTTCGGTAAACGAGCTGGTATCAATCTCCGGTGGTGTTTGCTTAATAAAATTAGCAAGGGTTGTTAGACGGGTATTTTCGTCCATGGCATGGTAATCGCTACCATCCATCGATTTTAAAACCTGTGCGATAGTTTCGGTATGAATGGTCGATTCTTGTCGTATATCCAACTTCGATAAGAAAAATCCAAAGGTTTCAACCAAACGAATTAAATCGAGTAAGGTGCCATCAGCAACATTGCCATCACCGTGGTGGTGTAGCGATTGACTCATGGCTTGTAAATCAGTTAAAAATTCCTGTTCGTTTTTATAACCGCAGTTAAGCCCTAAATCGATTTGTTCATCGTTACTTATTTTTAGATTAATTTGATCCAGCTGGCATTCTAAACGATGACGCATGTAATACAGTTTACGGCGATACGGTTCTTGTATGAATTTATTACTTTTTGAATCAAATAAGGCGCTTAATTCCGCTTCATCTTTTTCAAGGCCGCTAGTGAAATCGTTGGTTAATTCACAAAACTGAATTGAGTGAGATAAAACATGACTCAATTTAGCTACTCGTTCTACATATTCCTCTAACACGGCTTGAGCCTGCATTCTTAATGCCAGCACAGTGGTATCGTGTTTTACAAAAGGATTACCATCACGATCACCACCAATCCATGAGCCGAACTGCATAAAACTGGGTACTTTAACTGCGTCAGCTTCGGTGTTGTAAGTTACTTTTAATGCTTTTTCCATCGAACGGTAAGTTTGTGGTACTGCATTAAATAAACACTCACGAAAATAATATAAGCCGTTTTTAACTTCATCAACTACCTGTAGTTTTCGAACTCGAACTTCATTGGTTTTATAAACAATTTGGATATGACGTTTTAAAATTTCGATAACGTCGTCTTGTTCATTTTTGCTGGTTGCAGCGTTTAGTTTTTCAGAGATTATAAAGATGCGACGTAGTGACTCTAGAATGGTGCGGCGTTTTGATTCTGTTGGGTGTGCTGTAAACACCGGAATATAAGCCATGTGATCCAGTACATGTTGTAATTGATCGGCATTGATATCTTGTTGTTGTAACTCGCGTAATGTCTCTAGGAAAGATCCCTGCCATAATTGTTCGCCTTGATTAACCATGCGTCGACGTTTTTCGTGTAAGAAATCTTCTTCCGCAATATTCACCAGGCTGAAATAAATACTGAATGCACGGACTACATGCACTACAGTTTCACTATCAAGTGACTCGACTAACTTGGCTAATTCAGCACGTTTTTGATCATCATTTTTGGTGCGAAGCTCAATATGACCTTTACGCAATGTTTCAACAGCTTCGAATACTTTTCCACCAGCATGCTCGTGAAGGATTTCCCCCAGAATATTACCAAATAGCTTCACTCGAGCACGTAGTGCAGAATCGTCAACTTGAGTGTTATTTGTACTGTTATTTTTAGTGTTCATGTCTGTCATCATAGAGTGGCTTCTTTAATTGGGATTAATACGTTAGGAGTCTGTTGTCAGTAAAATCAGTATTATACCCGATAATTTTGTCTAAATGCCCATTTCGAGACTCTGATATCAGGCTTTTTGTGTAAATTACCCGATTATTGAAAACTCGTGCTACGATTGGTAGATAATGCAGTAATAATAAAGACTTAAACTAAAATAATTTAATCTGTGGGTTTCAGTAAAAAAATGAATTTATCAACTAATGCCTCAATTCCAAACCATGAAACTATTAACGATATGAGCAACTTAACACAGTCTACAGCGTGGAAAGCGTTAGTGAGTCATTTTGATGATATTAAAGATGTGCACATGCGACAATTGTTTACTAACAATCCGGAGCGATTTAATGAGTTTTCATTAAAATGTAACAATTTATTACTCGACTTTTCTAAAAACCGAATTACTCAAACCACCATGAAGTTACTGTATGCGCTAGCGGAGCAAGCAGGTGTAACGCAATGGACCGAACGCATGTTTAGTGGCGAAGCGATTAATAACACCGAAGATCGCTCGGTGTTGCATACTGCGTTACGAAACCGCAGTAATAAACCGGTTTATGCTGATGGAGCTGATGTGATGCCGGAGGTGAATGCGGCACTTGATAAAATGCGTGATTTTAGCGAAGCAATACGAACACGACAATGGCGTGGCTTTACCGGCCAACCGATTTCGGATGTAGTTAACATTGGTGTGGGTGGTTCGGATCTTGGTCCGGTAATGGTGACTGAGGCATTAAAACCTTATGCTATCCACGATATAAAAATGCATTATGTCTCTAACGTTGATGAAAGCCATATTTGGGATACACTTGCAAAGTTAAAACCAGCTACAACTTTATTTATTGTGGTATCGAAAAGTTTTACTACACAAGATACCATGCTCAATGCCGTCACTGCATTAAAGTGGTTAAAAAAAGCCGTGAATGGCCCCGACGATATTCCAAAACACATGGTGGCTGCCACCGACAATATTGAAGCCGCAACCAAACTTGGTATTGCCGCAGAAAATGTCTTTACCATGTGGGATTGGGTTGGCGGTCGATACTCGTTATGGTCGACTGTCGGTTTATCAATTGCGGTTTCAATCGGCATGGATAATTTTGAAAAATTATTACAAGGTGCGTTTGAAATGGATGAGCACTTTCGAACCGCGCCACTAGAAGAAAACCTACCCGTGACGTTAGCAATGCTCGGAATTTGGTATAACAATTTTTTTGGCACCGAAACGCACGCAGTTTTGCCATATGATCAGCACCTGCATTTATTCTCAGATTATTTACGCCAGGCCGACATGGAAAGCAATGGTAAGCGAGTTGATCGAGACGGCAATACTATTACCGATTATTCTACCGGCCCCATTATCTTTGGCCAATTAGGCATCACCGGACAACATGCGTTTTATCAATTAATACACCAAGGTACAAAATTAATTCCAGCCGATATTATTGCACCGATCTCAAGTTTTCATTGCATACGTGAACATCACAGGGTGTTAATGTCGAATGTATTTGCTCAAACAGAAGCATTCATGCGCGGTAAAACCGAACAGGAAGCCCTAGATGAATTAAAACAGCAAGGTAAAACCGATGCTGAAATCAAAATATTGTTACCACACAAAGTTTTCCCAGGAAACAAACCGACCAATACTATTATATACAAGGTGTTATCCCCCCGAACACTCGGCAGTTTAATCGCATTGTATGAACATAAAATTTTTGTCCAAGGTATCGTGTGGAATATTAACTCATTTGATCAATGGGGCGTGGAACTCGGCAAGCAGCTTGCAAAAGGAGT
>VAOX01003368.1_pt1 | contig 23828 bp, 25 predicted proteins | sample 3393891 | NCBI WGS metagenome assembly VAOX01 (sample SAMN08290429, study PRJNA428436) | hydrothermal vent metagenome | isolation source: Deep-sea hydrothermal vent chimney | place: Indian Ocean: Southwest Indian Ridge | depth 2822 m m | reverse complement strand
AGCCGCGGCGACACTTGAAAAAGGCCGCTCGCAAATGACGTATACGAAGTATGTTATGCGTTTGCGTAAGGGGGTTTATCTTGTGCATGCTGATGTTTTTGAGGTGTAGATTTTATGTCGGATGTCTTATGTTGTAGGTCTTATGTTAAAAGCAAAAGCCTGATGCGTTTGGATAAAGTGGGAGGAGTTCCCCTGTACTAATGAGTCGGAAGGGGCGGGTACTCGTTATTCAGAAGCGTTAGTCGCAGGAATGCGGGTGCCAGACCTACGGGGTTGTATTTATGGCGGCTTCTGAATAATGGGTATATATTTCATGTGTCTCGGTGCCAGGTTATTGTTAACCTGTACACCGTTTATTTTTCCTGATCGATTACACTATACTGTACACGCAGAGTTGCAGGGCTCAATTAACTGTAATTTTTCTTGGCTTAACTGTTTCCTGCTTCGGTATGCTAACAGTTAGAACACCATTGCTGCTTTTTGCGTTTATAGCTTGCGGATTAACGCCTTCAGGCAGGGTGAAGCGGCGTTCAAATATGCCGTGTTTTCTTTCTATGCGTTTAAAGCCTTCGTGTTCAGTTTTAAGCTCAGAGTTTCTTTCTCCTTTTATGCTGAGAATGCCGTTCTCCATCTGAATATCAATTTCTTCCGGGTTAACGCCGGGAATATCCGCGACCAGGACGTATCTGCCTTCTTCTTCTTTGATATCAACAGCAGGTGCCCAGTCAGCTGTGGGTGTGTCTGTGCTTTTTTCGCTTCTATTTCGATACGGTTGCGCTCGATTTACTTCGTGTTGAAGCTGGTCAAAAAGATTCCAGGGGCTGTAGTGTGTCATGTTCATGTTTTATCTCCAGACAGTCGATTTAAATTGTGCCGTTTCATTGGCTTAATAAATAGATGGAGACAAGGTAAATGTTTTCAAGTGAAAAAATTAATTTTTTTTTATGAGATGAGTTTACAGTGTAAATACCTGAAATTAATATGGGGTTTCGGTTTGCTTATGCGGGTTTGAATAAGGTGGTAGCACACCAGGAAATATTGTGGAAATATTGTGTTTCGGCTAATAAATATGTATCAGGCAGAATCACATTCGTTTGTTTTTTCTGTTAATATAGAAAACTGATTTAACTGCCTGAGCAATATAGTGGGCAATATACAAGGCAATATTAGAGGGTAATATAGAAATGTCAGTCGATAAAACCACACTGATCCGTGAAGAAATACAGGCGCTTAATGCCTATCATGTGCCAGATTCTGGACGTATGATTAAGCTGGATGCGATGGAAAACCCATATCATATGCCCGATGATTTAATGGATGAATGGCTGGTGCTGGTTAAAAAGGCAGAGATAAATCGCTACCCGGATCCATCCGCACAGTCGTTATCGTCGGTGCTTGGAACATATATGGAGGTGCCATTGAAAAATTCAAGTGGAGGTGCTGAAATAAATTCAATAATACTGGGTAATGGATCTGATGAGCTTATTCAGATTATGGCGATGGCTGTGGCGAAGCCCGGCAGAAAAATACTCGCTCCGGCTCCCGGGTTTGTTATGTATGAGATGATTGCAACCTTTACGGGTATGGAGTATATCGGTGTGCCTTTAAAGGATGATTTTTCTCTGGATATGCCGGCTATGCTTGATGCGATTAAAACGCTGCAACCCGCCTTAATTTTTCTGGCGTACCCAAATAACCCTACAGGGAATTTATTTGACGATGATGAGATTGTGCAAATTATAAAAGCGGCTGAGGGCCTGGTTGTTATCGATGAGGCTTATCATCCTTTTGCCTGTGTGAGTTTTATGCCACGTCTGGGTGAGTTTGATAATTTGCTGGTGATGCGTACGGTTTCAAAAATGGGGCTGGCGGGTTTGCGCCTTGGTTTGCTTGCGGGGCCTGAAAAGTGGATTTCTGAATTTGATAAAATTCGTTTGCCTTATAATATTAATATTCTCACTCAGGTAACTGCGAAGTTTGCTTTAAATCATGCGCATGTTTTTGAAGATCAGGCGTGTATTATTCGCCTGCAACGGGATGTGGTGTTTACTGCGTTAAGTGCATTTTCGCAATTTCGGGTTTATGCGAGCAAGGCTAATTTTATTTTATTACGCGTGCTACAGGGTGACGCTACTGAGATATTTCTGGCACTTAAAAAACAGGGGGTTTTAATTAAAAATCTACACCCTGCTGGAGGTGTTCTGGCGCAATGCCTGAGAGTGACTGTGGGTACCCCGGAGGAAAATAGTGCGCTGATTACGGCATTGAAAAAATGTGTTTAGTGGCAGGTTAGTTTCAGCCAGTAAGTTAAGCTATAAGGTTTTTATTGTATTCTTAAAAGACTTTTTTATAAAGTCTTATGTCTTATGTCGGATGTCTTGCTCTCTCTATTTTTTTCTATCGAATTTGAGGGCATCGCTCCTGTTGATGAGGTCTATCCGCTGAGTTTAGCGGTTCATTTTAACGTTAAATGTGTCAGGGTTTTGTTTTTGACTTCCGACATCTAACTTACGATATTTTCTACTGGTTTTTGATGTTATCTGCCAGGGCGCTTTTCAAGTATTGCGCGGGTTACAAAACTTTGCCTTTCCCGTATGATGATAATTGTAATTTGATCTCCTGGTTTGCCGGCTGCAATTGCATTTAATACATCGCGGGTGTCTCGAATCGCCTTTTTATTGATGTGTGTGATAATGTCTCCAACACGAATTCCCGACATTTCGGCGGGGCCACGATCAAATACATCGGTGATTAATACGCCCTGGATATTGCTTAACCCGATGCGCTTTAGCATTTGAGCATTCAGATCAACGCCTTCTACACCAAGCCAGCCACGTATCACTTCTCCATGTTCAATAATTTGTTTAACGACATCCAGCACAAGCTCTGCTGGGATGGCGAAACTGATGCCAAGATAATTTCCAGACTGGCTGTACACAGCAGAATTTATGCCGAGCATTTCTCCATGGGTGTTAATTAATGCGCCGCCAGAGTTACCGGGGTTGATAGCTGCATCGGTCTGGATAAAATTTTCATAGGTATTTAAACCTACGCGATCGCGCCCCGTTGCACTGATAATACCCTGAGTTACTGTTTGTCCAATACCAAATGGGTTGCCTATGGCCAGTACTATATCACCGATATGGATCTGCCTGCTATCTGCAATAGTGAGGGCGGGGAGCTGATTTAATTTAGTTGTAATAACCGCCAGATCGCTGTCGGCATCCAGACCCAGAATTTTTGCTTCCAGCCTGCGACCGTCATGCAGGGTGACTTCTATTCTGTCGGCACCCGCCACTACATGGTGGTTGGTGACGATGTAGCCTTCAGAATTTATAATGACCCCTGAGCCTCTATTGGGGCGTATTTTAAACTGCGATGGGTTTTTGTTCGAGCGATCAGAGGAGGGCGTGAATGGCAGCAATGCATTGCTTTTTGTAGATCGGTAAAACGACATAATACTGACCACAGAGGGTGCTGCCTTGTTTACCGCATCGGCGTAACTATCACGCTTTTCACTGATGCTGCTCTTTGTGCTCGGTAGCAGCTGGCTAAAGTCCAGCACATTGAGGAGTATCAGCAGGCCGCCCAGAGCGAGTCCAAGCAGGGCCCAGTTTAGAAGAAAACGTGTAGAATAGTGTTTTTTCATTTCTAATGATCAACAGTGGGGTGCAAATGGCACAGCTTAAAGCAATTGAGGTGTTTTGTAATGATCTGTTACAAATTAATACGTTTGGCGATTATTGCCCAAATGGTTTGCAGGTTGAGGGCAGGGCCGAAATTAAACGGATTATAAGCGGTGTTAGCGCCTGTCAGGCACTTATTGAGCAGGCGATTGAAAAGCAGGCAGATGCTATTCTGGTGCATCATGGGTATTTCTGGAAGGGTGAAAATGAGGCGATTGTGGGTATTAAGCGCAAGCGCATTCACCGGTTGCTTGAGCACGATATGAGTCTACTGGCTTATCACTTACCGCTGGATGCTCATGTTGTTTTTGGCAATAACAGCCAACTGGCTCAAAAACTCTCCATTGGTGGTGCTCAGGCAGTTCAGGGAGGGAGTTTGCAGGGGCTGCTGTGGCAAGGGGAAATGGCTGAGTCACTCAGCGCGGCTAACTTTTCGAAGCAGATCGAGAAACAGCTGGGTCATAAGCCTCTGCATTTGCCAGATAGCTCTTCAAAGCTCATCCGTCGTGTGGGCTGGTGTACCGGTGGGGCCCAGCATTATATTGAGCAGGCCGCGGCACTGGGGCTGGATGCCTATATCAGTGGTGAGGTTTCTGAGCAGACGTTTCATCTGGCAAGAGAGCTGGATATTCACTATTTTGCGGCGGGTCATCATGCGACTGAACGCTATGGTGTGCAGGCATTAGGCGCTCATATAGCGAGCCATTTTGATGTTGAAACCGAATTTGTTGATATCTGTAATCCAGTCTGATTCTGGAAGGACAAAATGGCAGAGCTTCTGTCGGCTCATGGTTCCTGTTGAATAAGCCAAGTGTTTGAAATATAAGGATATAATTATTTAGTCCTTGGATAATGCTGAGAAATAGAGTATCATGCTGCGGCAATTTTTCGTGTCCTGAAATCGATGTTCAGGGCAGGTAAATAAACAAATATGGTTATCTGGATGAAGCCTGCATGGTTTTCATGCTGGTGGATGCGTCGGGTAACAGGGTTTTAATTAAATATAGTCTAAGAGAGGTATTCATGACTACAGACGGCGCAGATTTAAGCAAACGCCGCTTTCTGACAAACACCACTGTTGCTATTGGTGCTGTTGGGGCTGGTTTTGTTGCTGTACCCTTTTTGTCTTCCTGGGCTCCCAGTGAGCGTGCCAAAACTGCAGGTGCGCCTGTAGAAGTGGATATCAGTAAGTTGCAAGAAGGTCAGCTGTTAACGGTTGAGTGGCGCGGTAAACCGGTGTGGATTATCAAACGCACCGAGCAGAACCTGAGTGATTTACCCACTCTGGATGGTAGTCTGCGTGATCCTGCGTCTGAGAATGATCAGCAGCCAGAATATGCGAGAAATGCGACTCGATCAAGGAAGCCTAAAATTGCAGTTATGGTGGGTATCTGTACTCATCTGGGCTGCTCACCTACCTATCGTCCAGATATGGGCGCAGCAGACCTGGGTGGCGCTGACTGGAAGGGCGGTTTTTTCTGCCCATGCCATGGCTCTAAATTTGACCTTGCGGGTCGAGTGTACCAGAGTGTTCCTGCGCCATTAAATCTTGAAGTGCCACCTCATTATTATAAGAGTGAGCGCACAATTTTAATTGGTAAAGACGATGGGGGAGCGCCATAATGTTTAAAAGTTTAATGACATGGGTTGATGATCGTTTTCCGGCCACAAAAATGTGGAACGAGCATCTGGCTGAGTACTACGCACCGAAGAATTTCAACTTCTGGTATTTCTTTGGCTCATTAGCCTTACTGATACTGGTTGTCCAGATTGTTTCCGGCATTTTCCTGACAATGCACTACAAGCCTGACGGTGCAATGGCTTTCGCATCGGTAGAGTATATCATGCGTGATGTGCCTTACGGCTGGCTGATTCGCTACATCCACTCTACGGGTGCAACGGCCTTTTTCGTGGTGGTTTATCTGCATATGTTCCGTGGTTTAATGTACGGCTCATTCAAGAAACCTCGCGAATTAGTGTGGCTGTTCGGTATGTTCATCTACCTGGCGCTCATGGCTGAAGCCTTTATGGGGTACTTGTTGCCATGGGGTCAGATGTCTTTCTGGGGTGCGCAGGTTATTATTTCACTGTTTGGTGCGCTGCCTATTATCGGTGAGCCATTAACGCTGTGGATACGAGGGGACTTTGTAATATCCGATGCAACGCTGAATCGTTTCTTTGCGCTGCACGTTGTTGCATTGCCGATTGTATTGCTGGGGTTAGTTGTCGCACACATTATTGCATTGCATGAAGTGGGCTCAAACAACCCTGAAGGCATTGAAATTAAGAAAGATAAAAACGAGAAAGGAATACCACGCGATGGCATTCCGTTCCACCCATACTATTCGGTAAAAGATATAGTCGGTGTTATTGTCTTTTTAATGTTCTTTAGTCTGGTGCTGTTTTTTGCGCCGGAAGGTGGGGGTTATCTTCTTGAGCACGCCAACTTTATACCTTCAGATCCATTGAAGACACCTGAGCATATTGCACCGGTCTGGTATTTCACGCCTTTCTATGCAATTTTACGTGCAGTGCCAGATAAACTGATGGGTGTTATCGCAATGGGTGGTGCAATTGTTGTGCTATTTCTGCTGCCATGGATTGATCAGTGCAAAGTGAAGTCTGTTCGCTATCGTGGCACCAGCTTTAAAATTCTGCTAGCTGTATTTGTCGTTTCGTTTGTAGCTCTGGGTCGTTTAGGTATGTTGCCGGCAACGCCATTTTTAACATTGCTGGCACAAATATTCAGTGTTATGTATTTTGGCTTTTTTGTTGCGCTGTACTTCACATCTAAGAATGAAAAAACGCGGCCTGTACCTACGGAGATCAAACGATGATACGACTTACCGGGAAACCTGAATTACGTGCATTATTAAGTGCTATGCTGCTGACTTTTTCTAGTCTGTTTTTCTCTGGCCTGTTAATGGCCAGTGGGGGCGGTGCGCATCTGGATGAAGCGCCGGTTGATCTTAAAGATACAGACTCACTTAAACGGGGTGCTAAAATCTTTGCTGATAACTGCCTGAGCTGTCATGCAGCAGATTATATGCGCTATAACCGCATTGGTGCTGATCTGGGCTGGACTGACCTTGAGGTGAGTGAAAAATTAATTAACACACGCGATGCCAATGGCGAAAAAACCAAAGCGGGTGAATTAATGAAAGTCGCCATGAACAATGACTATGCGAGTACAGCATTTGGAACTAAAATTCCAGGCTTAACGGTTATTGCTCGTGCAAAAGGTGCAGACTGGTTGTATACGTATCTGCGCACTTTCTATCTCGATGATTCACGCCCAATGGGTATGAACAACCTTGTTTTTCCAGACGTAGGTATGCCCCATGTGCTATGGAAACAGCAGGGCCTGCAAAAAGCAATATTCAGAACTGAGGAAGGTACGGATGGCAATCCGAAACTCATTTTTGAAAAAATGCAAATTGTGCAGCCTGGAACAATGTCTGTTAATGAATATAATACATTCGTGGGGGATCTGGTTAATTTCATGGTATACATGGGTGAGCCAGTTCAGTTAGAGAGAAGGAGCCTGGGTGTATGGGTTCTGGGCTTTTTGTTTATCTTCCTGATATTCGCATATCTGTTGAAGAAAGAGTACTGGAAAGATATAGACAAAACAGCACGTCCAACACTTAAGTAATAGATTAAAAGTCGTTAGTCAAAATCGAGCATGCCACAGCATGCCCGGTTTTCTGGCTAACGGCTTCTGGTTTTTTAAGTTAACAGGATCGTTATTTACATTTTTGCCTGTTGCATTGTAGCAAGGGGCCTGAAATATCACCCTGATAGTTGTCAGTCTGATAATTGTCACTGAGGGAAATAAATCATGACTTCAACCAACGCATTAGCCAACCGCAGATCCGTTATGAATCTGTTTACATCACCAACCTGCCCATACTGCCATCTGGTGCGTATTGTACTTGCTGAGAAAGATATTACTTTTGAAGCAATTGAGGTTGACCTGAGAGAGCCACCTGAGGATTTATCTGAGCTTAACCCGTATAACACAGTGCCTACACTGGTAGATCGTGATCTGGTTGTATACGATGCAAGGGTTATTGTCGAGTACCTTGATGAGCGGTTTCCGCACCCACCATTAATGCCTGTTGATCCGGTTTCCCGTGCAAAAACACGCCTTGTATTATTACGGGTAGAGAAAGAATGGTATCCGTTAATGGATGATATTTTGCACAGAGGTGAGAAATCTGCTGCGAAGGCAAGAAAAATGCTGCGTGAAAGCATTGTTTCAGCCAATGAGTTGTTTGCTGCGTTGCCTTTCTTTTTAAGTGAGGAGTATACGCTGGTTGATTCAACAATATCACCTATACTATGGCGTTTGCCGGTACTGGGAATTGATCTGCCAGAAGAGGCGCAGGCGGTAAAAGACTATATCGATCGCATTTATAATCGAGAAGCCTTTCAACTAAGCCTGACTGAGTCGGAAAGGGAGATGCACCTTTAGTGTCGGCAGAAATGCCCTGCAATAAAGTGCGCATATAGGCAAAACAATTGTCAAAAGATACCGCTAACAAGATGACATCCAGTCGGCCTTATTTAATAAGGGCCCTTTATCAATGGATAGTTGATAATGGTGTTACGCCTTATATACTGGTTGATGCACAGGTAGAAGGTATAGATGTACCCTCGCAGCATATTCAGGACAATAAAATTGTACTAAATCTTGCGCCTATGGCGATACAGGGGCTTACTCTGGGGGATGACGCGATTAGTTTTAGCGCGCGTTTCAGTGGCCAGCCACTTGATATACTTGTGCCAACAGAAGCTGTGCTGGCTATTTATGCCAGAGAAAATGGCCAGGGTATGATGTTTAACGAAGAGCCGGGTTCAACACCGCCGCCGAGTGGCGATAGCCCCGATGATGATAAGCCCGGAAAACCTTCATTAAGAGTTGTCAAATAACGAAGTGGCTGATTTTTCTCTTCATTAGTACCGATTTGATGGAAGTACAGGAAGACAGTGCCGTTCTGCTCGCAATTATAAAGCTCAACCGCAGTATCTGTAAGTAGTTTTAGTTAGAAAAGAATGACTACAATCCAGGGCAATGACTCATAAGCATTAGAAAAATACTTCAGGTTTTTGCTGGAATGAAATGATAGCTGTATTTCTATTAAATAGTCTGGTTGTTACAATTGCAGTGATTATTCATTACGAATTTTTATTTCGTATCACGGTATTTGTGCCAAAAATGCAAATAAAGCACCGCTTTAGAATAGTGGTCGGGGTGTTTAGTGCGCTCATTGCTCATGCAATTGAAATCTGGGTGTTTGCACTGGCTTATTTTTATATGCATACAACTGAAGGCTGGGGCCGCCTTGAGGGAAATTTTGATGGTAGTTTACTGGATTGCGGGTATTTTTCATTCACTACTTTTACCACGCTGGGATTTGGCGATATTAGCCCTCATGGGCATATCAGGTATCTTACGGGAATTGAGTCTCTGACAGGGCTGGTGCTTATTACATGGACGGCTTCTTTTTTATACTATGAAATGCAGCGCTACTGGGATTTGAAATAATATCAGGGGCCATGAGCGTCAGAGGATAAATAAAAGTACTCGAAGCAGGTATGGATAACTGGCCTGATGGAGTACTAAATATCAAATTTTTTGTAAAGCTGTTTTTTTAAATTAAGCTCAATCCAGGGCATAGCATCGGCTATGGCTTCGTCAATTTTTCTCTGTATGGCTTCTTTTTGTGGCCTGCTTATCGGGTCATTTACCGGGCTTTTTTCACCAGGGGGGCTTTCTTCTGATGTATTGTCGAGTTCAATTTCTATATCAGGTGATTCTATGTCAATGAGATGATTCATGGGGAAATCTGTAGAACCATCATCGTCAGAAAATTTTTCATTAGCTGTGTTTTTGTCAGGGTTAATCGAAGGGATATCTTCCAGTTCACCGCTATTAATCTCTATGTTTTCAAAATCGATATTTTCGAAGGATATTGCGTTTTCGGTCAGATCAGTCTCTTCACTGTTTTCATCAAGTTGATGTGCATCAAAATGATTTAACATGCTGTCATCACCTTCGTGAACGATGTTGGTGAGTGTAGGAATATCCTTTTTTTCAGACATGAATACTTTCCAGTGTATGGTGTTTAAGGCTGTAGCCTAAATCCCGATAAATTTTGTAATGCTGTCTTGCCGTCTGTTTGCGTTGCTCATTCTGATTGAGCAACTCGTCTATGACTAATTCCTTCGGGGTGCTGCCGGGTTGATTATCAGTTGCCTGAGCCTCAATGCAGATATCGGATGCTCGGGAGGACAAATTAATAATGTACTGAAAATTATTGTCGTTGATTTTCTGGTGGCTCAGTAAAATGGGCTGTTGCTTATCTGAAGCTTCGTGCGTGGCAATGCCATGGGGTATGAAACTGTCGGGACGTAAATTCCATAGCAGTTCATCCATCTGCCTGCTATCGTCTGCTGAGTCAGTCTGGATTAGCACTCGATTACCCGATAGCCAGTTTTTTTCAGCTATTTTGCAGGCGTACTGCTGCAAGCTGCTCAACTGCTCATCGGGTAAAATGTAGAAATTAACACACGTCATGGTTATGCAATAAGGCTTAAGATGGCTTTATTTTTCTTCCCCAATTCGATCGAATAAATACTGCATTAACAAAGGTACAGGTCGTCCGGTCGCGCCTTTGTTTTTGCCAGATTTCCATGCAACACCGGCAATATCGAGGTGTGCCCAGCGGTATTTTTTCGTGAAGCGTGACAGAAAGCAGGCAGCCGTAATCGTGCCAGCTTCACGCCCACCGATATTGGCGATATCGGCGAAGTTGCTATCAAGCTGTTGCTGGTATTCATCAAATAATGGTAATTCCCAGCAACGGTCCCCCGAATTTTTACCGGCATTGAGCAGGTCATTGATGAGTGGGCTGTGGTTGCCTAGCAGTCCTGCGGTGTGATTACCAAGCGCAATAATGCAGGCACCGGTCAGGGTGGCTATATCAATGACAACATCGGGGTCGTAAGTTTGCGCATAGGTGAGTGCATCGCATAAAATAAGTCGGCCCTCTGCATCGGTGTTTAATACTTCAATGGTTTGTCCTGACATGCTGGTAACGATGTCGCCTGGTTTTGTGGCCAGTCCATCGGGCATATTTTCTGTCGCGGGGACAATGCCTACAACATTGTAGGGGAGTTGTAAATCGGCACAGGCGCTCATAACCCCAAATACACTGGCGGCACCGCACATGTCGAATTTCATTTCATCCATTGCACCTCCAGGTTTCAGGCTAATGCCTCCGGAGTCGAAAGTTACGCCTTTACCTACCAGTACAACCGGCTCCTGACTTTTGTCGCCACCCCAGTGCTCCATAGTGATGAGCTTGGCGGGCTGTCGTGAACCCTTTGAAACAGATAGCAGGGAGCCCATTTCCAGTTCTTCCATATCCGATTCTTCGAGAATGCCGACTTTAAAGTTACGGTGGGTTTTTGCCAGCGATTTTGCCTGCTCTGCCAGATAGCCAGGCGTGCAGATATTACCCGGTAAGTTTGACAGGTCCCGAGCTAATTTAATGCCCGATGATATTGCCATACCTTCACGCACTGCCTGCTCGCCTTCCGGGAGTTCACGCCGACTGGGTACGCTGAAAATAATTTTACGCAGGGGTCTGCGGGTGTTTTCTTTTTTGCTTTTTAGTTGATCAAAGCAGTATAAAGCACCATCAGTAGCCTGTACTGCGTGGTTGACTTTCCAGGCCGCACTCCGATTTTTTACATTGAGCTCGGTTAAGCAGGAAAAAACTTCGGTGGCACCGCGATTATCTAAAAAAGTGGCTACCATGCTGTTGGCTTTTTTGAAGGCTTTGATATCGAAATGTTTTTCTCGGCCACAACCAATAAGGAGAACTCTATCACATAATGTGTTGGGTACATTGTGCAATAGCAGGGTTTGGCCGAGCTGGCCTTCACACTCCCCGCGACGTATTAAATTGGCGATAAATCCATCACTGGCATCATCCAGTAGCTGTGCAGATACGGACAGCTTACGAGAGTCAAATACGCCGACGGCAACACAGGAAATCCGCTGTTTTTCAGGGCTTCCACTTTTTATTGAAAAATCCATAAATACTCCATTTAATAATTTGTTCAGGTCGCGGTAGTTGTGGGATTACTCCATCAGGATTATATTCTCACAAATGGCTCACCTGTTACTGGTGGGCTTCTAATATTTACCGGGCAACCCGAGTACATATTGTTTGTTTGACCTGAATTAAGCGGCTAACCGCGCAAGCACTTACTCAGTGAATACACTGTAACACTGAATGGTGTCTCTGAAAAAACGCCTGGATAAATAAAAAGCCCCATTTGCGAAGGCTGAGCCATTCACGGCCTGTTTTATTGAGCCAGTTACCTTTTCCGAGCATCCTTCAGAGGAGTGCTTCGAAGTGTTCAACCGATTAATACAGGTTCAAGGTGTGGATTTTATGCAATCCAGAGCCTGAGATACAGAATTAATTGTAATAAATGCTAAATTCTATCTAAAAAAGTGTGCAAAGGCTGTGTACAGGCTCAAAGTTTGTATTTATCAGGCGAAAAAATACGCTGTGTTTGCGCGTAGTAGTGCTCTTTAGCCTATATAGCACAGGTGCTATATTCTGCTCGTACTGGCAAAATATAGATAATCAGGGGATATGCCTGAAAAATCAGTTATTCCAGGTTCAATTGATGAATTAGCCTAATATCGCGGTTGCAGGATGCAAGAGAACGTGGAGTAGCAGCCTGTAAAAATATTTAATATTTTCATAGGTTTAGCGTATTTTCACGCGTTTAACTGATGAATTCAGGATTAAGGTTTAAGGTCTCCTGCTGATTGATTCAGGCTGATGTGTTCGGGTTACCTGCGATTACGCCATTAATATTGTGTGAATATTTCAGGTAGAATACACATCAGAACTAACAAAATGCCAATAAATTCATGCTGAAACGTCATTTTTCTATTATCGACCGTTATGTTTCCAGAGAGCTATTGCTCACATGGCTTGCGGTAACACTGGTGTTAATGCTTATTTTGCTCAGTGCTACTCTGGCTCGATTGCTGGGAAAAGCAGCAGATGGCTCTCTTCCCGGTGATGCTATCGGGTTATTGCTGATGTTTACCGCTGCTCGATACCTGATATTGCTCATTCCATTAAGTCTCTATCTGGGGGTGCTATTCTGTTTTAGCCGCCTTTTTAAAGATAATGAAATGGCGGCAATGGGTGCCTGTGGCATTGGTTTGATGCGTCTGTATCGGCCTCTGCTGATAGTTGCAATACCCGCATCGTTATTTTTGCTAATGTTGACGCTTTATTTAATGCCCTGGGTTTCACAGCAGGCTGAGATTTTGAAAAATGAAATCAAAAACAGATCTGAGCTTACGGGGTTGAGCGCCGGACAATTTAATAAATCACGTAAAGCCAATGCGATTATGTTCTTGCAGCGCCAGTCTGATGATGGCCTGATAATGCACAATGTTTTTTTGCAGCAGACAGCTAAAAATACCCGCAGGGGAGGGCAGGATAATATTGAATCTGCCAATACCGCTCGGCGCTACCAGGATGAAAATGCAAGGCAGTTTATACTGTTTGAAAATGGCCAGTTATATGAAGGGGTGCCGGGGCGCTCTGATTTTCGAATTACTCGCTATGAAAAGAAAGGTATTTACCTGCCCGAAAGTCAGATTGTGAAAAAAACGAGCCGCAAAAAGGCACTGGCTACCAGTACATTATGGGAATCAGATCGTGCGGATTATCGGGCAGAGCTGCACTGGCGATTATCCCTGCCTGTCGGTACAATTTTACTTGCTATACTGGCTCTGCCTCTGAGTTATACTACGCCCCGAAAAGGTCGCTACTCTAAACTGGCGCTGGCTATTTTAATTTACTTAATTTATTCCAATCTGTTAGGCATTGGTCAAAGCTGGGTGGAAAAACAGCAGGTGCCAGGATGGCTGGGTTTGTGGTGGGTGCATGGGTTTGCCGTGGTATTAATATTTTACTGGTGGATTCGTCGTGCAGGTGGTGTACAGCAGCTGTATAGAAGTTATCAATACACGAGGCAGGTGTGAGAATACTCGATAGATACATTTCTAAAACCATTATTAGCGGAACTCTTATGGTTTTGATGGTGCTTGGCGCACTTCTGGCTTTTGTTGATTTTATATCAGAGCTGGATGATGTGGGGCGCGGGCAGTACGGTATTGCCCAGGCGGGGCTGTTTGTTTTATTAAGTTTGCCGAAACGTCTCTATGAGCTGTTTCCTACCGCTGTACTTATTGGAAGTTTATTAAGTTTAGGTGCATTGGCCTCCAGCAGCGAGCTTACCGTTATGCGTGCTGCGGGTGTATCGATTGGGCGGATTACTTTTTCGGTATTAAAAGCAGGCTTTATTTTGTTAATCTGTGCGGCAATTGTTGGTGAATGGGGCATCCCCTGGAGCGAGCGTAACGCCCAGGCTCAGCGGGCCAAAGGGCTGGAACAAACGATTCGACTGGGGGGCAGTGGGGGCTTCTGGGCACGTGATAACGGGCGATTTCTCTATGTGAGTAATGTTTATCCGGGGCAGCGCCTTGGTAAAATTAGTGTTTATGAGCTTTCTGAGGATAATCAGTTGCTGCGTCTTACTCATGCCGAATCGGCGACCTATATAGAGGGGAAATGGCAGTTAAATCAGGTGAAACAAACCGATTTTACCCATGAGCAAGTGCAGAGCAGCGAAAAGGCATCCGTGATATGGCCAAAACTGTTAAACCCCAACCTGTTTAATGTGGTTAGTATAAAACCAGAGAACATGTCTGCAACCAGACTGTACAGATACATTAATTATCTGAAAAACAATCAGCTCGACTCCAGTAGCTATGAACTGGCTTTCTGGATAAAAGTACTTACACCGGTATCCAGTCTGGTGATGTTGCTAATTGCACTGCCGTTTGTTTTTGGTTCTCAGCGCACGGGCGGTGCTGGAAATCGGATGTTGGCAGGGTTACTACTTGGCATTGGTTTTTATCTGCTGAATCGAACCGTTAACCATCTGGGGCAGGTTTATCATATCTATCCGCTTGTTAGTGCTTCAGCACCGCTGCTGGTTATTGCTGTGGTGAGTGTTTATGCGTTGCGTAGAGTAAAATAAAGCCGCCATAACTGTTCAGATAACCTGCAAAAGCTGCTGTTTCGGTGTTGGAAAACTGACATTTATATATGTATGCTTATATTTTTTAGCATGAATTGACGAATTTCGTTGACAGCCCGAGAAGATAGCCTGGTCAGTCATGATTAAACTAATAGTTATACTTATACCAGACACTTATTTTATACAGAGTAAATCACTATGAGGAAGTTATTTTGACGCAATCGTTTTCCCCGGTATCACGGGCACTTATTATCACCGCAGCGCTGTTTATTGTTCTTGCGGGAATGAAAATGGCTGCTTCTTTGATAGTGCCTTTTTTATTATCTGCGTTTATTGCGATTATTAGCTTCCCTTTTATGAGTCGGCTACAGCAAACCGGGATGTCAAAGGGTATTGCGCTTTCGCTGGTTATGATGATCGTGATTTTAGTGGGTGCAGGGCTAACCATACTCATCGGTAGTTCAATTACGGATTTTAGCCGGATGTTGCCTGAGTACCAGCAAAAAATAAGTCTTGAATGGAGTAATAATCTGCAATGGTTAAATGATCATGGTATCTCTGTTACGGATAAGATAAAAGAGCTGGTTGACCCTGCTGAGGCCGTTGGTCTGATATCAACCATTATAAAAGGCTTTGGAAATGTCTTAACCAATTCTTTTTTAATTCTCCTGACGGTTATCTTTATCCTTACAGAAGCGGCAGGCTTAACACAAAAAGCATTAATGCTGAACGGCTCTGGTGGTAGAGGGGGCGATGGTGATGGTGAGGGTATAGCGATAGCGGGGGATAAGGAGTTCACAACGGTATTTGTAGAAAATTTGCGTAACTATATGAGCATGAAAACCATTATCAGTGCCATTACAGGCACGTTTATTGGTGTAATGTTGTGGATTGTAGGCGTGGATTACCCGGTTTTATGGGGGGTGATGGCATTTATGCTTAACTTTGTACCTAATATCGGCTCTATTATTGCCGCAGTGCCTGCGGTGTTGCTTACTGTCGTGCAACTGGGTTTTAGCTCAGCTTTGCTGGTGGCGGCGATTTATATTGCGGTGAATATTGTTATTGGCAGTGTTATTGAGCCGAAATATATGGGTAAGGGGCTGGGTTTATCTACACTGGTGGTTTTTATCTCTCTGGTATTCTGGGGCTGGATATTAGGGCCTGTAGGCATGCTGTTATCTGTGCCATTAACGATGACAGTTAAGCTGGCATTAGACAGCAAACCAGAAACTCAGTGGCTAGGGCATTTGCTGGGGCCAGTGGATTAATTCAGGGTGATTTCAGAAGAAAGCCCCCGGGAAAAGTTCCAGAAAAGTTCTGGGCAGGCATATTTCGACTGAAATATGCTAAAAAGCATCGGCGATTATTTTTTTTGCAGTTGAATCAGGTGTGATGAAGATAAGATATCGTGCCAACAGCGTTTTTCCCGATCGATCAGACTCCATAAAAAGCCCAGGCCTAATGCGCACCAGGATAAAATGGCGGCAAAGTATCGAATGACGGCCTGTTTTCTGCTCATTCCCCCCGGCTCATTTGAAATTAACTGAATACGCCAGGTTTTCATGCCCAGTGTCTGGCCGCCGTGTGTCCAGAACCAGCCATAAAAAACCAGGCCACTTAAAAACAGTGTGCTGAGTATAATAATTTGATTAATCAGATAAAACGAATGCTCTCTGGTAATGGCATGGCCGTCATTAAAGATAAAAGTTGTGAGTATTGCGACCAGAGAGCCGGTGATCATAAAGAGACCCGCAAGCAGCAATAAATCATAAATAAAAGCCAGCAGGCGCTTTATTAAGGATACTGGGGGATAATTGTTTATATCATCGCCTGTACTGGATGTTTCAGTGTTCGCCATCTTTATGCCACACATAATTAAAAAGCGAGATTGTAACGGATTGCTCAAAATTATGCATTAGTCATTATTATCAGTACCGTATGTCAGCAGCAGTATTGGCCGTGAGATAGATTTTGAGACGCATTTACGTGCGGGAGCAGCAATTGATTCAGGTGTGGTGACGCTTGCAGTTGATATGGATTTAACGGAAAGAAAACCCATTGCCGGTGAAAATCCATCACATTTTTTTCTGTTGGCGCTGAAATTGATGTTTTTAGTACTGTTTAGTTTCATGCCGGTTATCAGACAAATACTGCAGATGGTGCAACTGATTCTGATTTATTGTCTGTTGGCGTAGGAATCTGGCCGAGTTTTAACCTGGATATTGCGGCGGCTGTGGGGGATGATTCATCATATGATGCATTTATTCAAACTGGATTTCATCTTTAAAGGCATCGTTTTTGTTTTCAAACGGTGATTACGTATTCTGGAGATGATGTGAAAAAGCACTAAAACGTAAAAAAATTGACACTTAATATTTTATTTAAGAGTAGAAAAGAGGCTGAAAGCAATATTTTGAATAAAAATTTAAAAACGTAAAAAAAACCTGAAATTTGAAAAAAAATTAAACCTGAGCCTCATTTCAGGTTTTTTTTCGTAAAAAAGTTAATTTTTTTGAAAAAAAGGCACTTTAACGCATTGATTTATTTGTAATATAAAAAATACGAATTATAATCTCTGCATTGACATGATTAATTGAGGATACACAAAATGGCACGTCCAAAGAAAAAAACAGCAAAGAAAGCAGTCTCAGCAAAAAAAGGCGCAGCAAGTGCAGCAGCCGCTAAGAAAAAAGCAGCAGCCGCTAAAAAGAAAGCCGCAGCCGCTAAAAAGAAAGTAGCCGCAGCAGCGAAGAAAAAAGCCGCTGTAGCCAAACGCAAAATAGCAGCAGCCAAAAAGAAAGAAAAGGCCGCTAAGAAAAAAGAAGCCGCTCAAAAAACGGCTGAAGCCAAAAAAGACATGAAGAGCAAGATTGCTGCTGTTCAGGCAGATTTGAAAGCGGCTTCTGATGAGCTGAAAATGGCTAAGAAGCGCGAAACAGCGCTAATGAAGATGGCTTCAAGCAAAGATGCTGCCGTTGCGAAGTTCGTTGAAAAATGGACCAAAAAGCAGCTCTCAAAGCTTGAAAAGACGGCTAAACCTAAAAAACGTCGTGCAAAGCGTAAGAAAAAAGTAGCATAAAACGCTAGATTATTAAAATCTATTAAAAAAACCGCCTCGAAAGAGAGCGGTTTTTTTAATTCAGTTGCTGTTAAGCCCGTATTGCAGGTAATAACAGGGCTATTCAGTCCATATTCATGGCAACTTTATTAAATTAATTCGTTAAATGGTTGCACTTCTACCATTTCACCCACTTCAACGTCCCCTGCATCACACTCAAGCACGATAAAACAGTTAGCTTTTGCCATAGAACTTAACATGTGAGAGCCCTGTATACCGGTTGTATCGACAATGAGCTGTGCATTTTTATCTGAAGACATAACGCCCCGTTGAAAATCTTTTCTTCCAGGACGTTTTTTAAGTTTGCTCATGCACTTTGCCTGTAAACGAACAGGCTCAGAGACTGTTTCACCTTCTAACAGGCCCAAACAGGGCTGCACAAACTGATAAAACGTTGCCATTGCTGAGACCGGGTTGCCAGGCAGGCCAAAAAACAGAGTGTCGTTTATATGGCCAAAAGCTAAGGGTTTGCCGGGTTTCATGGCAATTTTCCAGAAACCGACCTGACCAATTTCATCGAGTATAATTTTGATGAAATCGGCTTCACCAACGGATGCACCACCGGAGGTAATCACCATATCTGCAATTTTTGCAGCTTCTTTAAGCGTTGTCTCGATTTCTTCCTTAATATCAGCAACAACACCCATATCAATGCAGTCCACCCCCATTTTTTGCAACATGCCGAATAAAATATAGCGATTGCTGTCATAAATCTCACCCGGTTTAAGCGCCTGACCAACGCCTTTGAGTTCGTCGCCTGTAGAAAAAAATGCGACTACAGGCTTTCGAGTGACTTTAAATTCTGTGATGCCCACAGAAGCCAGTAAGCCCAGTTTTGCAGGCGACAGGCGCTCACCTGCTTTAATAATGGTGTCGCCCGCAAAAAAATCATCCCCGGGGTTGCGCACGTTCTGTTTTGCTCGGTGTCCGCAGCCAATTTTAATGCTGTTAGCTGTTGCTCCATTGTCTATCAGCTGTGCATGTTCCTGCATAATAACGGTATCAGTACCTTCGGGTACTACCGCACCGGTCATGATGCGCACGGTTTCACCTGCGTTTACTGTGCCATTAAATGGCACACCGGCAAATGATTTACCGATCACCTTAAGTGTTTGCTCACCTGTTTGTGGTAAATTTTCTGCTTTAACCGCATAGCCGTCCATAGCGGAGTTAATAAAGGGCGGAATATTTAAAGGCGAGGTAATATCCTGTGCCAGAATATGCCCCGCAGCTTCGCGGATACTGACATTTTTTTTGCCCTTGATGGGTTGAACACTCTGCTGAATACGTTCGAGTGCCTGTTCGAAGCTCAGCGAGTTGGGATCAAATTCATCGCAGCATGAGGGGGTTGTCTTAGTCATAATGTTTACTTCTCTTATATTTTAAAATTCTCTGGAGGGTATTTCAGTTTCGCAGGTGTTTGTTTTATAGGGGTATTACTTTAGCCTTCTTTTGTGATCTGCTCAGGACATCATTTTTTGATTCGAAAGACAGAAAATATTTAATATGTACAAAATTGCTGAACACGTTAAAGCTGCAAACTGGGGTGTATTGCAGTACTTCTGTGGGTAAATTCATCGATGGCAATAAAAATGCTTCTCGTTTCATATAAACTGTGCATGCGTTTAGCTGATTAATCTGGATCTAATGCTCATAATAAAATCTGCAATGCTCTGCACACTGTTTAAATCCAGTTGAGGCAGTTGGGTTTTTAACGAATCGTTTTCGCCATCATGGGCAATAGCGATGATGTTTTCATCATCCGGGTGCATTAACGGTTTACCTGTTGTTGCACGATGCAGCTCTATTTTAGAAAATGGCCATCGTTTGAAACCTTCAACTAATACCAGATCGACAGATTCTGGCGGGATATGCCCCAGTAAATGTTGCAATTCGGGTTCTGCTTCCACTTCATTGTCAATCATAATCACCGTGCGTCTGGCCGAGCTAATGAGCATGGGCGCGGCTCCCGCCCTGCGCAATTCATAACTGTCCTTGCCGGGTGTATCAACATCAAAATCATGGTGAGCGTGTTTAATCACGGCAATGCGCAGGCCGCGTTTTTTAAGTTCGGGGATTAGTTTAACCAGCAAGGTGGTTTTGCCGGTACCACTATAGGCCGCAAAACCGAGTAATGGCTTTTCGTAGCTTATTTTTTCTGGAATAGACATGTTGGGTACCTCATGTATTTAGATCATCAGGGAGGTTAAAATTATTGAAATGTGCCCGTTGAGTTGAAAAATCACATATTGCCGGGTCAATTAAATTAATAAAGTCATGCACCTTTCGTTGACCCTGCTGTAAAAACTCACTTAATAATACCCTGTTCTCGCATGATAAAAGTGAAAATAATGGTTGCAGGTACTCACCGTCATGGCAAATGGCGGATGTTTTATTCTGTGACTGCATGCATTTCCAGAGATTTTCCAGCATATTCTGTGGTGGAGAGGGCGAGTCGCAGGGCAGGCAAAGCAGATAAGGGGTCGTGCATACCTGCATTGCACTCAAAATACCTGCCAGCGGCCCCTGGAAGTCTTCGAGTGTATCGCTAATGACCTTTTGTGCGTAGCTTTCATACGTTTGCAGATTACGGTTTGCACTGATAATAATTTTTTCAGCAGGTGCATTTAGCTGGCTCACTATGTGTTCAATCATGGGTTTTTTTTGCCATAGCATTAAGCCCTTGTCTGCACCCTTCATGCGTTGACCGCGGCCGCCTGCCAGAATAAGATAAGTGATATTACTTTGCATCGTTTTAATCATTTGAGCTGGCGATACCAGAAAATTAGTGTGTAAATCTGTCAGGGCTGTTTTTGCCAGAAAATTAAGTGTATTCTTATAATCTATCATTTTAACATAATACTCCATGGCCAAAGTCGATCAATTACCCGAGCAGGATCAACGCATTATAGAACGCTTTCTGGATGCGCTATGGATGGAACATGGTTTAAGCGAGCACACCTTATCGGCTTATAGAAATGACCTGGCTAATCTCGCGTTCTGGTTAAACCAGAACGATGTGCCGCTGACAGGTGCTGCTCAGCTTAATTTGCAGGCCTTTCTGGCGCATCGCTATGAGCAGGGCAGTAAAAACCGCAGTACGGCAAGGTTGTTATCATCAATGCGGCGGTTTTATGGCTGGCTATTGCGGGAACGCAGGATACAGACGGATCCTGTCGCGTTGATAGAAGCTCCGAAGCCTGAGCAACCCCTGCCAAAAACATTAACGGAGCAGCAGGTGGATGATCTGTTAAATGCCCCCGATCTGCAAAACGATCTTGGGCTAAGGGATAAAGCCATGCTGGAAACACTGTATGCAACGGGCCTGAGAGTGAGTGAGCTGGTGGGGCTTGAAATTTCACAGGTCGCGCTTGATCCCGGGGTTGTGCGTGTTATTGGCAAAGGCGCTAAAGAACGACTGGTGCCACTGGGGGAAGTGTCTATCGAATATATACAGCGTTATGTTAAAGGTGGCAGAGCAAGCCTGATGGCAAACCACCCGCCCTGTAATGCGCTGTTTGTCACCCGCAGGGGGAAGGCTATGTCGCGGCAGGCTTTCTGGTATTTGCTAAAGCGTTATAGCGTTGTTGCGGGCATTGCATCCGATGCGCTGTCGCCCCACACACTACGCCATGCCTTTGCCACTCATCTGTTAAATCATGGAGCGGATCTGCGTGTGGTGCAGATGCTACTGGGTCATAGTGATATCTCAACCACACAAATATATACCCATGTGGCAAATCAGCGCCTGCAGGCGTTATATCTTGAGCATCACCCCAGAGCATAGGCACAGGCAGGGAGCATAGACGTTATACCGGTGGATGGAGTTGCTTTCAGTTTCTGATGTCCGGTTCTGGTTTTCTCGTAGCGCAGATGTGAACATGGCCTGCAATGTTTCTGAGGTGAGTAATGAAAGAGTAGCACCGCCAGGTGTCTGTTTCCTGTTAGGTCTGGAGCAGTTTAGCCGCATACTTTTCGCATTTGTTTTAAATGAGTGATATAAAATAGCTCTTTTTTGTGCGGAATTATTTATAATCTAGCCGGTCTATACCCTAACAGAAGATTCCTACTGAGAAACCGAACTATGAAATTTTTATTAAAGCCCATACTGGCGCTATTACTGCTGGCAGTGGCACCGATTTCGATACTGCACGCTGATGAAGCGGCTGATATCAAGGCACTAAAGGCTATTTTACCTGAGCGTCTGCCGAATCCATCTGAAGCAATAGTTAAGGCGACTCCAGTTAAAGGGTTATTTGAAGTGATGTCGGGTAGTCAGGTAATGTACATGACGAAGGATGCTCGTTACATTATAGATGGTGATCTTTATGATATGTCGAATAGAAAGAACCTGACAGAAGATGCCAGAGGTGGGATTCGACTTAATATGCTGAATAAACTGGGCGAAGATAATATGCTGGTTTACATGCCGAAAGGTCCTGTGAAGCATACTATAACGGTATTTACTGATATATATTGTCCTTATTGCCAACGCCTGCACCAGGAAATGAATGATTATATGGAAAAAGGTGTTAAGGTTCGCTATATTTTTGTGCCGTTTAAAGGCCAGAAAAGTGTAGACGCATCGGTCTCAGTCTGGTGCTCAAAAGACAGAAACAAGGCGCTGGATGATGCGAAAAGCGGCTCAGCTGTTGAGAAGAAAAGCTGTGATAACCCCATTAGCAAACATCAGGCACTGGCAAGCAAGCTTGGTATTCGTGGCACCCCCGCCATTATGCTTGAAACAGGCCAGTTATTGCCAGGCTATGTGCCTTCAGCAAAGCTGCTTGAACAGCTAAACGCAGGTGCGGAAACAGAAAGTTTGACTAGTCGAAAATAAAAGGATGTCTGGATACGTTTTTATTGCGGTCTGAGCCAATGCCAGTAAGTTAACCTGGAAAAATCAGTTGAGTCACGAAAGTATGCACAACTTCCTGGTTCGTATAGCTATATGAAAAAAGTGCTCATCTCCAGCCGCTCCAGGGCTTCACGGCGCTAACGCCCAATAAGGTGACTTCACATTTTTTTCGCGCCCAACTGATTTTTCCAGGTTAAGGCCTTGTTTCGTCCGTTTTCCAGTTCTATTTTGTTTGTTTTCAATAAGTTAACAGGGGCCGATCCCTATGCGACTTTGCCCTGTTATATGCTTTGTGCTACCATTTGATACACATTGTGTTACAATGTGTATCAAATGGTAGCACAAAGGCTGTATGTTATGAAAACTGAAATGCTTAGCACTCGTATAGATCATGAGACCAAATCTGCTTTTGCCAGTATTTGCGATGAAGTGGGCTTAAGCCCCTCTCAGGCAATAAAGCTATTTGCCAAAGCCGTAATTAATTATGGCGGAATACCTTTTGACATTAAAGCGAGGCAACCAAATTCACGAACTTTTGATGCTATTCAGGAGCTGGAGCAAGGTAAAGGTTATAAGGCAAAAGATGTTGACCAGCTTATTGATGAGCTAGATAAACGCTGATTATGTATGGCCTGGAGTACTCAACACAGTTTAAGCGAGATTTTAAAAAAATAATCAAAATGCCAATATCTGATATTATCGAGGTTGGCCATGTTATTTCTACACTGCAAAAAAATGAACCTTTAGCTGAAAAATATTCTGACCATGTCTTAAGTGGAGACTGGTCAGGTTATAGAGATTGTCACGTGAAACCTGATCTTGTTTTAATATATAAAGTGGTGTCAAAAATATTAAAGCTTGCTCGGATTGGTTCACATAGCGAATTATTCCAGTAGTACATACATAACCCTGGAAAAATCAGTTGAGTCACGAAAGTATGCACAACTTCTTGATTCGTATAGCTATATGAAAAAAGTGCTCATCACCAATAAGGTGACTTCACATTTTT
>VAOX01056658.1_pt1 | contig 23943 bp, 20 predicted proteins | sample 3393891 | NCBI WGS metagenome assembly VAOX01 (sample SAMN08290429, study PRJNA428436) | hydrothermal vent metagenome | isolation source: Deep-sea hydrothermal vent chimney | place: Indian Ocean: Southwest Indian Ridge | depth 2822 m m | reverse complement strand
TTTATTTTGGGTATTTTATTTTGGACTGGGTTTAACACTGCGATGGATTTAACCAATAACGAAACATTCTGCATTTCCTGTCACGAAATGGAAAATAACGTGTACCAAGAATACAAAAAAACGGTACATTACCGCAATCGAACTGGGGTCCGTGCTACGTGTCCAGACTGCCATGTGCCAAAAGATTGGATACATAAAACCATTCGAAAAATAAACGCGACCAATGAATTGTTTCATAAAATAATTGGCACCATTGATACCAAAGAAAAATTTGACTCCAAACGGTTGCAACTTGCAGAATACGTCTGGAAAACCATGCGAGATAACGATTCACGCGAGTGCCGTAATTGCCATAGTTTTGAATACATGGCCCTCAATAAACAAGACCATAAATCCAACGAAAAACATAAAAGTGCGCTTGAACGAAAAATGACGTGTATCGAATGTCACATGGGTATAGCGCATAAAATTGCAGACGATTTTGATAAAGAGGGCTTAATTCATGAAGGCTTTAAAAAATCCAAACGACCTTGCACAGACTGCCATAAAGACATGGCGCAAGGTGAATGGTAAATAACGGTCATGGATAGAAGAGAATTTTTTAGGCGTGGTATCAGCCGCGTTGCAGAAAAAGCCGTCACTACTGTCGACAACAAAATATCAGCTCGAGCAGTTCGTTGGATTAGGCCGCCGTATGCCAAACCAGAATTAGAATTTTTGTTAGCCTGCACTCGCTGCAATGCCTGTATTGAGGCTTGCCCACATAACATTATATTTCCATTATCGCCTAAAAACGGCGCGGATGTTATGAACACACCGGCTCTTGATTTGCTTAATGTAGGCTGTCATTTATGTCAAGATTGGCCCTGTGTTAACGCGTGTGAGACAGCAGCATTAACATTACCCGATGAATCAGAAGATGAAGCTAACAAAAGTGATGAAAAAGTAAACTCAAGCTTACCTCATTTTGGCTATGTCGTGATTAATAGCGAGTTGTGCCTGCCTTATAATGGTCCTGAATGCGGTGCTTGTGCCGCGTCCTGCGTGGTTGAGGGAGCATTAGTTTGGATAAAGGAACGACCTTCTATTAATGTGGATCGCTGTATAGGATGTGCAATGTGTCGAGAACACTGTATAACAGAACCAAAAGCGATATCGATTTTAAAACTATAATTAAAATAAGGATTACCGGTGTTTAGTTAATCAATATAAGCTTTTCCAATTTAGAATACTATTCTTGATAAAATTAGTATGGTATTTAACGGCGATAATACCCTAGTAATATAGTCTGAATTTAACTCCATATAAATTTTACTTCTCAATGGTGACTATTTTTGTCATACTTAACGTCTAATTTAGTAAGCTATTCATTTTAATTAACTTTTCATAAGATTATCATGCATCAAAAATTTAATTTAACAACGATTGAAACATCTTGTAAAAGCTGTTCATTATCAGAACTTTGTTTACCAAGAGGTTTGAATGATACAGAAATGGAAACGCTTGATAATTTAGTTGAAAAACAAAAACCGATCAACGCTGGTGACTATGTTTTTCAATCGGGGCAAGCGTTTAAAAATTTATATGCGATTAAATCTGGATCCGTAAAAGTTATTTTGCCTTCAGAAGATGGCGAGCAGCAAATCATTGGTTTTTTTATGCCTGGCGAATTACTGGGGCTTGATGCCATGGGTAAAAACAAACATGTGTGTTCGGCCATTGCATTAGAAACCACTAGTGTTTGTAGTTTACCGTATAATGACATGCAAGAAATCTGTCATGATATTAAAAGTTTAAGTCAGCAGTTTTTATCATTGATTAGTTCAGAAATTGGTAACGAACATCAAATGTTACTGACTTTGGGTAAGAAAAAAGCCGAATCTCGCTTGGCGACATTTTTGATTAATTTATCAAGTCGATACGCCAATCGTGGTTTAGCATCAAACGAATTTAATTTGTCCATGTCACGTTACGATATTTCAAACTATCTTGGCCTTGCCAACGAAACAGTCAGTCGCTTGTTTACTCGACTACGTGAAGATAATATTTTAACTGTTGAGCGACGATTAGTGAAAATAGTCGATCATGATAAATTGGTTAATCTCGCTAAGATGTAATTTTAAAATTAACACTTTTTAAATTAAACGTGAAAATTGTGGTGTTTGATTTTTTTCGGTTTTGTCCTGTTCGGTTGTTAGCGCAACATGACTGTTCATCGGTATAAATTTATCAAATACCATGGCAATGTTCCGTAATAACAACCTACCTGCGAGGGTAATAGTGATTACTTTATTCTGTTTGGTTAACAAGCCATCACTTTCCATTTGAAGGAGTTGATTTTTTTCTTTTGCGAAATAACTGTTAAACGATATACCATAATCATTTTCAATTTCATTAATATCAAATTTACTATAACACGTGATTTGTGAAATAATATCAGCTCTAAGCCTGTCATCAAAACTCAAATTAAAACCTTTAAATTGCGGTAATTTACCTTGGTCGAGTAATTTATAATACTGCTCGAGTGTTTTGACATTTTGAGAATAACAATCGGCTATTTTACTTATGGATGTAATTCCCATCGCAATTAGGTCACATTCTTGGTGTGACGAATAACCCTGAAAATTACGTTGTAAACTAAAATTGCGTTGTGCAACGGCTAGTTCATTATCGGGTTTTGCAAAATGGTCCATGCCGATATAGACATAACCTGCAGCCGTTAAGGTATCTATTACCATTTGGAGTATCGCGAGTTTCTCGTTTACTGAGGGCAATGTTGTATCCGCTATGCGTCGTTGTGGTTTAAATACATGCGGTAAATGAGCGTAATTATAAATAGCAATTCTATCCGGACTGTAATTTATTACGGTGTCGATGGTTTGTTTAAAAGAAGCGACAGTTTGAAATGGTAAGCCATAGATTAAATCAATATTGATAGACTTAAATTCATTGGCTCGTGCGGCGTTAATAATTTTTGTAGTATCAGATTCGGGTTGAATCCGATTGACAGCACGTTGCACCTTGTCCGAAAAATCTTGGACACCGAGGCTAATTCGATTAAAGCCGAGTTTTCGAATGAAACTAATGCTGTCAGCGCTGACCTTACGTGGATCAATCTCAATGGAGTAATCGCCCGAATCATCATCAAGCAACTTAAAGTTAGTGCGTGTCGCCTGCATTAACTCATGCATTTGATCTTGAGATAGAAATGTCGGCGTACCACCACCCCAGTGTAACTGCTCTACAAAGCGGTCATCATCGTATAATGGCGCCAGGAGTTTCATTTCCTTAATGAGATACTGTAAATAGCGTACTGCATAAGTGTGGTTTTTTGTGATTATTTTATTGCAAGCGCAGTAATAGCAAATACTATCACAAAATGGAATATGGAAATACAAAGACAAGGGTTTGGGTATTAGGTCGCTATTACTGATGTCGACATTTTTTTTATAATCGGCCACTGTAAACGTATCGTTAAATTGCGGCACAGTTGGATATGAAGTATAGCGTGGACCAGTGACATTATATCGTTCTAATAACGTTTTATTAAACTCAATTTGTTGTCGGATGTACATGTTTAATTTACCCAAAGTTATCCAATATATTAAAGCAGGCCGTGCACTTGAATGTTAGCCACACTACTATTTGATTGGTTGAGTATAATGAATAACAACAATCGGCTTATTGATCTTTATCAAGCATTACTCAGTCATAATGATTTATGACTGAATGACCATTGAGTAAAAGCGTAATTGTTGTAAAATTGAAATTAACTTTTTATAATGATTTTGACCGAATAACCGCCATTTTCTCGATTTGCATATCGTCATAGGTGTAGGGGATTCCGCCGACACCTAATCCAGAATGCCGCAGTCCAGCGAAAGGCATCCAGTCTACTCGAAATGCCGTGTGATCATTTATCATAACGGCGCTGGCATTTAATTGACTGTAAACATATAACGCAGTATCAATATCCTTAGTGAATACCGCAGCCTGAAATGCGACATCCAGTGCATTAGCCCGATCGAGTGCTTCGTCGATAGTGTCATAACTATAAACACAAATGACGGGGCCGAAGATTTCTTTCTGAGACACTATTGACTTATCATCGGGATTAAACAACACCGTTGGTTCATAGCAATTATTATGTGCCGCACCCCCTGTTAATAATTCAGCACCGTCGGCTATGGCTTTTGTTACCCAGTCATGTACACGTTGTACCTCGTTTTGCCGAATCAATGGCCCAATATCCGTTTTGTCACTGGTCGGATCACCCACAACTTGTTTTTTCCCTAATTCACTTATTGTCAGTGCAACGTCACGCGCAATAGTATGATGACAAAATATTCGTTGTACCGACACACAAACTTGACCAGCATGATAAAAGCCGCCCTTGGCGAGCAGTGGTAATGCATCATCAAGAGCGGCATCGGCTTCAATGATTACCGGTGCAACACCTCCATGCTCTAATGCACAACGTGCTCCGGCAGCGAGTTTACTGCGTAACATCCAACCGACGGCTGCGCTGCCGATAAAACTAAAAAATCCAACACGAGCATCGCTGACTAATTGTGTTGATATATCGTTGTTGTTGGTGACTAATGCCTGACACCAGCCATCGGGTAAACCGGCTTCACGCAAAATAGACACAAATCGATAACACGACAAAGGAGTATCTTCTGCGGGTTTTATGATAACAGGACAGCCGGTTGCAACGGCAGGTCCAACTTGGTGGATAATTAAATTCAATGGATGATTAAATGCACTCACGGCTACCACAATACCAATCGGTTCCTTGCGCGTAAAAGCCAAATGCCCCTGTGATGCCGCATTGATGCCCATTGGAATTTCTCGACCACTGTCGTTACGCATGCAATCAATGCAATTGTGAATGCCATCGATGGCACGAGTGACTTCCACGCGAGAATCAATCAACGGTTTACCACCTTCACGTGCCGCCTCGAGTGCTAAGTGCTCGGCTTGCTCAAACATTATCTGTGCTGTTTTTTGTAAAATGGCAATTCTTGTTGGGACACTTAGCCAGTTTTTTTTATCTTTAAATAACGCATCGGCGGTTTGTAATGCGGTTTCAATGGCATCACTATCAGCAGTATCCATAGTCGCGATAACACTATCGTCATAGGGTGCAGTGACAGTGTGAGTTCTGGCGGAAGTTGATACTCCGTCAATCATTAATGCATAATGTGTGGTCATTATTTTTTCCTTAAAAATGTGAAACTATTCGGAAAATAAAAAAGTATTTATAGTGCTTAATTATGATCTTACGTACTGTTACAACTTAATTACCCGGCTATGAAAGGGCTAGAGCCAAATAAAGACACGCAAAAGATCGCCATCCATGGCGCGCTCGGGTGCCGCGTCCTGCGGCACACGGTCTTTATTTGGCTCTAGCCCTTCCATATCCTCACTTTGGTGCTCGTTTTTATCCAAATTGAAGATGTCGTTTTTAGTTATTTCTTCTCTTTATTTAAGGCTAAAATATTAGTAGTTCTTAAAAATAGAAATCATAAAAAATTAATAATTTAGATAGAAGAACAAAGTGGTTCATTACATTTAAATAGGACAAGCAATTTCACCGAGTCTTTCAGTCAAAATCATATTTTCACGATAATCAATGGGTAACACAATTAAACTCGGTCCTGATTCTTGAAACGCCGATTCTAAGGTTGCCACCAGATCTTTGCTTTTATTGACATAATGTCCATGCCAATCAAAAGCACTGGCCAGTTTCATCCAGTCGGGATTGTTGAATGACAAGTCGGTGTGTTTTCCAAACTCATTTGTTTGTTTCCACGCGATCAAACCGTACATATGATCTTCCCAAATCATAACAACCAAATTTAGGTTTAATCGTTTAGCGGTTTCCATTTCTTGCACATTCATTAAAAATCCGGCATCGCCGCATATCGCCAAAATATTTCTATCCGGGTGTACCATGCTCGCCGAAATTGCGCCGGGTAACGCAAAGCCCATCGAACAAAAACCATTTGGGATAAGACAAGTGTTCGGGACATTGCATTGATAATGACGCGCTATCCACATTTTATGTGCACCCACATCGGATAATAAAATATCGTGTGCGCCCATTACTTGTCGTACATCCCATAACACTTTTTGGGGACGAATGGAGTCAGTGGTGTCATCGTCTTTGTACATTTCGAATTCGGCTTGCATGTCACGTCGGGTTGCGGCTTGTTGTTTCAGGTCGAACGTAAGCCCGCCCATTTTGTCAACGCGCTCGGTTAACATCCACAGTGAATGCGCCAGATCGCCAACAACCTCTGTTTCAGGATGATAATTTTCATCAATTTCAGTGGGTAGAAAATCAATGTGAATAATTTTTTTATCTTTGTTTTTATTCCACAGGTGCGGGTGGTATTCCACCATGTCATAACCAAGGGTAATCACCAGATCAGCCGAATCTAAAGCGCAGGCTACAACGTCCTTTGCTTGTAGGCCGATAGTAAAAAGACAATAGTCGGCATCCATATCGACACAGCCTTTTGCCATAAAAGTGCTAATTACACCGATACCGGTTTTTTGGCAAAAGATTCGCAATTGTTTGCTGGCGCGTTTTCGAATGCAACCATTACCTGCAATAATAATCGGACGTTTGGCATTCATAATTTGATCAAATGCTTGATCAACAATTTTATCACCGGCCACCGGTCGTCTAAACCGCAGTGGCTTTAATGGTATGGCATCGGTTTCTAGCTTGGCAATATCTTCGGGCAATTCAATGTGGCAGGCACCGGGTTTTTCGGTGCGTGCCAGACGAATTGCTTTGCGCACCATTTCAGGAATATTATGCGGGTGTAATACTGTATGGGCCCATTTTGTGACGGGTTCAAACATCGCAACTACATCCATTACCTGGTGTGATTCTTTATGCAGTCGAGTCGATGCACCTTGACCGGTCAGCACCAACATTGGCGAGCGATCCATATTGGAGTCAGCAACGCCAGTTATTAAATTGGTAGCGCCGGGCCCTAAAGTACCAAGACAACCCGCCGGATTACCTGTTAAGCGACCATAAACTTCTGCCATAAAAGCAGCACCTTGTTCGTGCCGTGTGAGAATGAATTTAATTTTGTCACTTTTCTCAAGTGACATCATAAAATCGGCATTTTCTTCGCCGGGAACGCCGAAAATGTATTCAATATTTTCAGCTTCGAGGCATTGAACAAATAAATCTGATGCTTTCATGTGTGGAGCTCCTTATTACTTATTATTTTTGTTGCTATACATAATATAGATAGGTTTTGAATAGATTACATCCGTGATTTGAAAGTTTATCTTAATATTTTCTATTCTGCGCCGATATTGTTGATAATTATTTACGATTTAAACTGTGTGTATTTGGTATGACAATAAGAACATGCACTTATAATTTAGTTCAATTATATGAAGGTATAGTATATGTCAATAACAGTAACTGAAGTAGATGGAACCGTTAAAATACAAATCGAACAAAAGTTTACTTTTGATTGTCATCGGGAAATGCGTGCTGCCTATGATGGTCGTCCGGCTTCGACGAAATACATTTTGGATTTTTCTCGTACAGATTACATTGACAGCTCGGCCTTGGGCATGTTGCTGTTATTACGCGAAGCAGGTGGTGGCGATGCGCATAAAATTGAATTTGTTAATTGTAAGTCAGCAGTACAAAAAGTATTTTCTGTGGCCAATTTTGGTCTAATGTTTAATATTAAATAAAAGTGTTTTATCTATTATTTACTGTCCAGCGTCATTTAAAAAACAGTCATACTGGTTTTCATTAGGTCGGTATGACGGGCTAACTGGAAATTAATTGTTGTTAAAAATTAAATGTGTATTTCTATTAGTGCGCCACCAAAGTCACTGTCTTTAATAAAAACTTCGCCACCATAAATTAATACAATTTCATGTACTACGGCTAAACCAATACCTTGTCCTGATATCGTTGGATCGGCACGTTGACCGCGTTGTAATACCCGTTGCTTAATTTCATCCGACATTCCTGGACCATCATCGTGTAATTTTATTATAAATTTGTCTTTATTGTTTTTATTGTCTTTTTGTTCAATAATTTCTAATTTAACTTTTGAATTGGCCCATTTAAATGCATTATCAATAGTGTTCCCGAGAACCTCGTACAAATCACCTTCATCACCTAAAAATCGAACCTCGTCGTCAATGAGTAGCTCGGTTGTGATGGCTTTATCGGTATACACTTTGTTCATGGAGTTCATGATTTTAACTGCAATTGGTTTAATTAAAATAGCAGTATTAAGTGATGCTTTGCCAGCTGTTGCGGCACGTTTCAATTGGTAGTCGACTATTTGTGTCATGCGCTGTACTTGTTCTTCAGCTAGTTTTGAAAAAGCATCGTTTCTTTTATCTTCATCAGCTTGTACCGCATTTTGTAACACCGCCAATGGTGTTTTAATGCTGTGGGCTAAATTACCGAGGGCATCGCGATAGCGTGTAATGTGGTTTCGAGTTGAGTCTATTAGGGCATTTAAATTATTGGTTAAACCCTGTAATTCTTTGGGATATATGCCGCTGAGGTTTTCTGCCGTACCGGCTTCAATTTTTTCAAGATCTATCGCAACTTGGCGCAACGGTTTTAGACCCCAGCGTAAGATCATTCCTTGTGCTATTAACAGTAAAATTGCGGCACCACCGAGCCAGGTAAACAGGCTATTGCGAAATTTATAAATTTGAGGATTAAAGCCACCGAGTTCTTCACCGATGCGCAAAATATAGGGTGGGGTTGTGCCGTTACCATAATCAAATTGCACGCCACGGCTTATCACGTAATATTCAAAACCGTGTTTGGTATTGACTGTTTCAAAGACTTCTTCGCCAACATCGGGGAACTGCGTAAAATTAAATTTTAAACCGGTCGCGGATAACGAATGCCAATGGTCGCTGCCATCAACCTGACTGTACTGTGCAAAAATACCCGATGTCACTAATGACATTCTGGAGTCGGGTAATTCGCCGGGGATTGTGATGTTATTATTATGGGGTTCGAGAACCCCAATAAGGTTGTATATTTGATCTTGCAATCGGTCTTCAAGAGCCGAACGTGCACTATTTTGGAAGGCTCGGTCTAGTACTAAACCGGTTAATCCAAGGAATGCAACTAAAATTAGCGTTGCTGCTAATAGAATTCGAGCATGTAGTGATAGTGTCATGCGTTTTCTGAGGTCGTCTTTATTTCATTATGCTCAAGTGTAAAACGATAGCCTCGACCCCGTAAAGTTTCAATCGGGGAATAACTGTTATCCGGATCCAACTTTTTACGCAAGCGTCCAACGAAGACTTCGATGACATTACTGTCGCGATCAAAATCTTGATCATAGATATGTTCTGTTAATTCCGTTTTAGAGACGACCTTGCCAGGATTCATAATAAAGTATTCAAGTACTTTATATTCATACGCGGTGAGTTCCTGCAACTGATTATTAACATGAACGGTTTGCGCGGTGGTATCAAGTGTAATCGGGCCGCATTGAATTGTTGATTGGCTAATGCCCGAGGCACGGCGTATTAATGCGCGCACTCGTGCGACCAATTCTTCTTGATGGAACGGTTTAACCAGATAATCATCTGCACCCGATTCTAAGCCTTCTACTTTTTGTTGCCAGCGATCCCGTGCGGTTAAAATTAATACCGGAAATTTAATGCCGTCTTTACGCCATTGTTGAATGACTTCGATACCGGTTAGTAGCGGTAATCCGATATCAACAATAGCCAAATCAAATGGATATTCGCTACCCATGTATAAGGCTTTTTTACCGTCTAAAGCAGTGTCAACTGCAAAGCCTTCTTTTTGCAATTGGCTTTTTAATTGTTCACATAAAGTGACTTCATCTTCAACTATCAGTATTCGCATAATGTTATTTTGTTATTGGTTTATAAAAAACTTTGACATGACCATTGGGCATAAGCACTTTAATGCGGTGTTGCAGTAAATCATCAACGGTTACCGTATCGGCAGAAATAATTTTACCTTTGGTCGCATTTCGAACGTCTTGCACCGCATTGTCAATACTACTGTTTTTTTGAGCAATGCTGTTGGATGACATTAGTAATGAATAACTACTCATGACAATCATCGCAATGGTTAATATACAGTGTGTGTACTTTTTCTTACCGCTATATCGTTGAATCATGTTAAAACACTCATTTTATGGTAATTCATGTATTGCTGACTGATTATGAGGGATTGTAGCAAATTTAGCATTGTTACAAACAGTCATGTTTCAAGCTTATAGTAAAATACGGTCAATAAATATCTCAATGGGTTAATTGTGGTGGCTTATTAAAAGCCAATACCATTGCCAATAATGGCGCCTGATACTATGCCAAATGCCGTGGCCGCATCATCACCACCGGAAATGTCATTTGCAATTGCGCCACCAATAACACCACCGACCACAGTCGGAATGATATTATTATGTGGATTACGGCTGCTTACCGTTGAACTGTAGTTAGTAGCATAGTGTTGGCGACGCTTGGTATTGGCATGATAAGCACGGTTTCGTCGAGCATGTCTAAATCCCCGTTTTTTATGTGAAACGCGGTGGCGCTTTTGGTCGCGTGACTGATGACGGTTATAACGGGCATGTGATTGGTCATTATGTTGGTGGTGTAATGCGCGCTTTCGAACTTGCTTGGAATGCCGATCGTGTCGATATTCATGCTCATATTCTGTGCTGTAGGATGAGTCAGCATAAGACAGATTCAGCGTTAGAATACTGACAATAGCCAGCGATATAAAACGTAGTATTAATTTTGATTGTTTGAATTTTACAATGTTGTCGATAGTAGTCAAAACACAGTCCTCTTTTTGTAACGTAAAATCGGTATAACGGTGCGCGTTGTTAGTGAAACAAGACCGTCAGTGTAATGTAACAATAGCGGTTTGCGTCTGAATCCAAGCTGAATACTAAAAAGAATCATCATAGTGTCTGAATTAAAGCTAACCAATTGATTATTATATTTTTTTAGAGGGTTTTTAGCGTGCGGGTATTTTAATGAATTAAAGAATTGTCGTTATCAAGCCGATATTATTATGGTCTTTTATAGTAGACGTTTAGCATTAAAACCCAATATTTGCTAAGTGAATAGTTTACTTGGTCTTAACGAACTAATGAATAAATTCATCTGATCAACTGTTTGATAATATATAAAAAAATAGTCAATGACGACCACCACAACTAATTTTAATTCTTTTTTATACAGTAAAGTTTTTATTGTAATCGCGGTTGTTTTTTCCATTTTAGTGACGGTTTTTGTGTACTTCGAATTACGCGATGAAGAGCAGCACGGTTATAACTTAAGATTGGATAAAACCATTAATGTCTATTCTTCCGTATTTTCATTAAAAATTAAGTCGTATATCCAAGAGTTAGACGACATCAAACGATTTTATGATAGTAGTCAATATGTCGATTACGCTAATTTTGTCAGCTTTGTTTCACCTCGATTTAACGATGAGCTCGAGATTCAAGCTTTAGAATGGGCTCCTAAAATCACCCATGAACAATTACGTGATCATGAAACAAGGTACCAGGTGAATAATGAACAATATTTTATTTGGCAACAGGATAGCGATAAAAATAAAATAAAAGTAGCACAACAGAATTTTTATTATCCTGTTACGTACGTTTACCCGCGTAAGGGCAATGATAGTGCGATCGGATTTAATTTAGCCTCAGAGACAATACGCAATCAAGCATTAATGACTGCACAAGACAGTGGTCTGCCGGTGGCGACCGAGAGTATTTTGTTGGTGCAAGACACAAGGTCTTATAACAATAGTACGGCATTTTTAATTTTCACTCCGTATTATCGATTGGACACTAAACCCGTGACAGCGGCTCAAATTGCAGCTTGGACAGTGGCACAACGGCAGGAAAATATAACGGGTTTTATTCTCGGTGTGTTTAAGGTATCCACCATGTTCGAAGCGGCGATACAATATTTACCGTCAAGTGGTTTGGATATCTTAGTGGTTGATGTCACCGAACGCGATGATTATGAATTGTTATACACTCACTGGTCACGTTTAAGCACGGCGGAGGATAGTGAACACACGCGTAATTTTCATGATGACAATTTAATTAAACGTGAATTTAGACTAGCCGGTCGCGAGTGGCAATTGGTTTTTTATCCGACAGTACATTATTTTAATGAGTTTAAACACAATAACGCCATTATATTGTTTGGGGTTGGCTTATTCATGAGTTTGCTGTTGTTGGTGTACTTATTAACACTACGCTATCGAATGTTATTAATTAACAATCAAAATGAAAAATACAATACTCAGTTATTGAACAGTGAAATAAGGCAACGAGCCGTTATTGAAACCATAGCCGATGCATTGATTGTGATTAATAAAACCGGTGTCATTGAGTCTTTTAATCCTGCGGCTGTTAAGCTATTTGGTTATGAGGTCGAAGAAGTTATTGGTGAAAATATTAAAATGTTAATGCCGAGTGAAATAAAAAGTCAGCATGATGGTTATTTAAGTCACTTCATTGAAACCGGAGATAAGCATGTTATTGGCGTGGGCAGAGAAGTTGTTGGCTTGAATAAAAACGGCACGACCTTTCCACTAATATTGTCTGTTAAAGAGATGTTGTTGCAAGGTGAACTAAAATTTACCGGAGTCATGCGTGATATTAGCAAACAAAAAGACTTTGAAAATGAATTAATTTTAGCTAAGGAGTTAGCTGAAGCCGGTATGAAAAGTAAACATGACTTTCTTGCGACCATGAGTCATGAAATTAGAACACCGATGAATGGTGTTTTGGGTATGATTCAAATATTACGCGATACCGAGTTATCAAACGAACAATGCGAATATGTTGATGTCATTAATAATTCTGGACAAGCATTATTGGGAATAATTAATGATATTTTAGATTTTTCAAAAATGGATGCAGGGCAGTTAAAAATTGATCATATTAAATTTGATTTAGAACAATCAATATTGAATGTTATTCAATTATTTAGTCAAAAAGCTCTAGATAAAAATATTCAAATTATTTTTAATTACAGTCTCGAATGTCCAAAATTTGTTATGGGGGATCCCAATAGAATTCGCCAAGTGGTGATGAATCTTGTGGGTAATGCGTTAAAGTTTACCGAGCAAGGACACATTTATGTTTTAGTGGAACAACTACAGAAGGTTGCTTCACACTGTACTTTAAAAATAATGGTGCAGGATACTGGGATTGGTATTCCGGAGAAGGCCATTGCAACCTTGTTTGATTCATTTACTCAAGCCGACTCCTCAACCACTCGAGACTATGGTGGCACGGGTTTAGGCTTGGCAATTTGTAAACAGTTAGTTCAGTTAATGTCGGGTGAAATAGGGATAAGTAGTACACTGGATATAGGATCACAGTTTTGGTTCTCGTTAGTGTTGGAGCAGCAGGATGATGGCAATAGCGCTGAACCAGAAATAATTGATGCGTTAAAAATAATTATTGTGGATGATTATGAATTTAGTCGTTCACAACTTGAAACTCAGTTATCAGGCTTAGGAGCCACTGTTAGTGCCGTTGACTGTTGCGAAAAAGCATTATCCAAGTTAGTTGACAATACTACTGGTGGTGCTAGTTGTGATCCTTTTGATATTTTAATCGTAAATTATTCACTTAACAATAATGAAACACTTGAGACTATTCACAATATTCGTGCAAACCAAAAATTAGTGAACTTGGGTATTATTTTATTAAACTCAGAACTTGGCGTTGGTGATACTAATAAATATCTTGCAGCAGGGGTTAATGCTTATTTTACTAAACCTGTTTTGAACTCGGTGTTATATCAAGCTATAACAACCGTGCTAACACAAAAACAACAAGTGCAATTGGTTACGTTGCAGACTTTAGGTGGAGGCATTGAGAAAAAAATAAATACAACGCACTACAGTCAGGTTTTAGTTTTAATCGTCGAAGATAATGAGGTTAACACATTAGTCATTAAAGCCATGTTAGAACGCTTGGGAATCGAGAGTGTAACGGCTAGTGATGGTCGAGATGCGATAACGAGTTGGTCAAATAGTCGGTTTGACTTAATATTAATGGATTGCCAAATGCCGATATTAGATGGTTATGGCGCAACTAAAGAAATACGAAAAATCGAACAACAACAAGGTGCTAAAGCAATTCCAATTATTGCACTCACTGCGAATGTTATGCAGGGTGATAAAGAAAAATGTTTAGCAGCAGGAATGGATGATTTTTTAGCTAAGCCAATAGAAAGTAGTCGATTAGAAACGATGCTGTCTAACTGGCTTGATAACAATAAGCATAGCGATATCGCAATGACACTTGCGGATGACAAAGACGATCAAAAAGACCCGCCTGTTGCACAAATAGTATCGGGCGGTGCTAAGCCAGAATCGATTATTGACATGAAAACGATACAACAATTAAATGAACTCATGGGCGATGCTCTAGCTGAGCTGATTAACTCCTACATTAATTTGAGTGCTCAAACCTTGGACAGCTTACAACAGGCAATGGAAGCCGCTGATAGCAATGAAATATTGCAGTTGGCGCATCGTTTGAAAGGATCTTCTGGCAATGTTGGTGCGGTAACTGTCATGCGATTATCCGGTAAAATTGAACAGTTGGCCAAGGTCGAGCAACTTGATGGCGTAGCGCAAATGATTGATGAATTATTATTGGTTTTTGCTGAAGCTAAGAAAGAATTACAGTCAGTCGTAGCAAAATGATTGGGTCAATGGCTTGGCTGGTGTGGCGTCGGGCGGTTTTGTGTTGAGTCAATAAACCTTATATAATTACGTGAATAGCCTATTTACAAAAATAATATTAAGTTCAATGTACACATAAATAGAATATGTCTAATCGACGATAACTATATTCGATTATCAGTCTAAACTGCGCTGATTTAGTCTATTTTTGGACATGCTTCATTGCAAGCCTTTCTGAAATCCGATAGCCTTAGCACACCATTTTTGTTACAAAAATTAATAGTACGACATCAAAATTATGCAGTCCCCACAGACAACGGAATTGAATTTTTCGGGCCAGGATTGGCAACTATCAGTGCAACAACTGTGCTGTTTTCGCGACGATCGTGAATTATTCCGAGATTTGAACTTCACTCTAGAATCTGGCCAGGCATTATTCATTGAAGGCCGTAATGGCTCCGGAAAAACCTCGCTCATTCGTATTTTAACGGGCTTACGCCCGCCTGAAAGTGGTGAGGTTGTTTGGTGTGGTGAAAATATAAACCGTTTAGGCCATGAGTATTGCCGTCATTTTGTGTATGTCGGGCATTTAAATGGTGTCAAAGAGAACCTCTCGGTGATTGAGAACTTAAAAATGGCACGTGTTTTAGGCCAAACATCATCCGGTTTAGCCTTAGACGCTGCGCTAGAGCAAGTCCATTTAACCCATTTTGAAGATTCCATGGTTCATACCCTGTCTGCTGGTCAGCATCGCCGTTTGGCTTTAGCCCGAATGTTGGTGATTGGTAGCCCGTTATGGATTATGGATGAACCGTTTACCGCATTGGACAAGTACGGCGTGGAATTATTCGAGAGCTTGTTAAAAACACACACTGATAATGGCGGAATGGCCGTGATGACCTCACACCATGAAATGAATTTACAGGATGTTGACGTGAAGGTTTTAACACTAGGAAAATGACACAGACTTCTTATCTTTCAGTATTTTACCACTTATTACGACGTGATTTATTACTCGGGTTTCGGCGTCCGGCTGAGTTAGTCAATCCCATTTTATTTTTTACGATTGTGATTATTCTTTTTCCACTTGGAATTGGCCCAAAAACCAACCTATTGATGGTGATGTCCCCCGGGGTTATTTGGGTTGCAGCACTGTTATCGGCGCTATTATCGCTCGAAAGTATGTTCCGTTCCGATTTTGAGGACGGGTCGCTTGAACAATTGGTACTTAGCCCGCATCCTGTGGCCTTATTAGTACTAGCGAAAGTAACTGCACATTGGTTAATGACAGGTCTGCCACTCGTGTTAGTATCACCATTACTAGCCGTGTTTTTGGGTATGCCCTCAGAAGGAATGGGGATATTAGTGTTAACCTTATTAATGGGGACACCGGTATTAACCCTGATTGGCGCGATTGGTGTGGCATTAATTATAGGGCTACGAAATGGCGGTATTATTTTATCGCTGTTAGTTTTGCCACTTTATGTGCCGGTGTTGATATTTGCAACTAGCGCCATCGATGCGAGTATTTCAGGATTTCCTGTGACTGCCCAGTTGTATATGATGGGTACATTTTTAATATTAGCAATTACTTTGGCACCGTTTCCGATAGCGGCATCCCTTAAGATAAGCCTGAGTTAAGCTAAAGGTGTTTAAATTACGATGATGAAATTATTACTTAAGTATTACCACATGTTGTCTTCACCGCCGCATTTTTACCGCCTTTCAGGTAAGTGGCTCCCTTGGTTAACAGCGATAACAGTCGGTTTATTTGCCTACGGACTTTATGGTGGACTCGTTCTTGCACCCGTTGACTACCAACAGGGCGATAGCTATCGGGTTATTTTTATTCATGTTCCAGCAGCTTGGATGTCAATGTTCATTTACGCCGTAATGGCTGTTTGTGGTGGCATCGTGCTGGTTTGGCGTATGAAACTAGCTGAAGTAATGTTAATCAGTAGCGCTCATATCGGTGCTGGTATTACATTTTTAGCCTTGGTAACGGGTTCTATTTGGGGTAAACCCATGTGGGGCACGTGGTGGGTGTGGGATGCACGCTTAACCTCTGAACTATTATTATTATTTTTGTATTTTGGCGTGATTGCGCTTTATAGCTCCATCGAAGACAAACGCACTGCGGCAAAAGCGGTTGCGGTTTTGGCCTTGGTTGGAGTGGTTAATTTACCAATCATTCACTATTCAGTCGAATGGTGGAATACCTTGCATCAAGGCACCACGGTGTCGATGACGAAAGGCTCCAAAATGGCGACCAGTATGCTTATTCCATTATTGGTAATGGCTACCGCATTTAAATTTCATTATATAGTTGCGCTATTAATGCGCGCCCGTAACGAATTACTCGAACGTGAAGTAAATAGTAAATGGGTTACTGAACTTGTGGAGAAATCATGAGTCAAATTACTGAATTCTTACATATGGGTGGATATGGCGCTTATGTCTGGTCCTCCTACGGCATTACGGCGGTGGTTCTGCTTTGGCAGGTCTTTGGTCCAATCATTCAACGTAAGCAAATTATTAAAAAATTAGCTCGTAAAATAAAACGACAGAAGGTGAACATATGACTCCAGTACGTAAACGACGTTTAATGATGGTAGGTTTATTGGTTTTAGGAGTATCAGCCGCTGCGGCTGTTGCACTTCAAGCACTGAATGAAAACATCAACTTGTTCTATACTGCATCGCAAGTACATGCCGGTGAAGCACCACAAGGCCGTTCTATTCGTTTAGGTGGAATGGTTGTTGAATGTTCAGTTAAACATGCAAGTGTTGGTAATACCTTGAATGTGAACTTTGATCTTACCGATAATGCCGAAACCGTAACCGTTGCTTATGATGGCATTTTGCCGGATTTATTCCGCGAAGGTCAGGGCATCATCGCTACCGGCAAAATCAATGAACAAGGCACCTTTGTTGCCGATGAAGTACTTGCTAAGCACGATGAAGAATACATGCCACCGGAAGTAGCGGATACCATGAAAAAAGCAAAAGAAGCAAAGCTTGCAACCAATGAAGCCGGTGTTGTAATGAAAAAAGCCAAGAAAAATTGTCAAGGAGTGAGTTAATGGTACCTGAAATTGGACATTTTGCATTAATACTGGCGTTATGCGTTGCTTTAGTGCAAGCAATTTTGCCAATGATTGGTGCTCAAACAAATCGTTATAACTGGATAGCCGTGGCACGACCTGCCGCCTATACACAATTAGCAGCACTGATAGTATCGTATGGTTGTTTGACCTACGCTTTTTTGGTACACGACTTTTCGGTATTGTACGTAGCGAATAATTCTAATACCCACTTACCAACACAGTATTTAGTCTCTGGTGTTTGGGGTGCGCATGAAGGCTCTTTATTATTGTGGGCCTTGGTATTATCCATTTGGACTAGCTCGGTTGCATTTTTTAGTAAAAGTATTCCGAATATCACTGTAGCACGGGTTATCAGTGTGCTTGGTATTGTGATGGTTGGTTTCTTATTATTCTTAATATTGACCTCAAATCCGTTTGAACGAATTTTTCCAGCACCACTGGACGGACGCGATTTAAATCCATTATTGCAAGATTTTGGTCTTATCATTCATCCGCCAATGTTATACATGGGCTATGTTGGTTTTTCCGTTGCATTTGCATTTGCTATTGCGGCGTTAATTGCAGGTCGATTAGACAGTGCTTGGGCACGTTGGTCACGACCGTGGACCAATATTGCGTGGGCATTCATGACCCTCGGTATTGCGCTAGGCAGTTGGTGGGCTTATTACGAACTTGGCTGGGGCGGTTGGTGGTTTTGGGATCCTGTCGAAAACGCATCCTTTATGCCGTGGATCGTCGGGACCGCATTAATGCATTCATTAATCGTCACCGAAAAACGCGGCACCTTTAAAGCCTGGACGGTATTACTGGCTATCTTTGCATTCTCGTTAAGCTTGCTAGGAACATTCTTAGTACGCTCTGGGGTATTAACGTCGGTTCACGCGTTTGCAAGTGATCCTGAACGTGGGGTATTCATTCTGATATTCCTGTGTGTCGTGGTGGGTGGTTCATTATTGCTCTACGCCTGGCGTGCACCTCAAATTAAAAGCGCGAGTACCTTTGAATTTATTTCTCGCGAAACCGGCTTATTAATCAATAACGTTATCTTGGTTGCTATTGGTCTTAGTATTTTACTTGGAACATTGTATCCATTAGTTTTGGATGCGCTTACGGGTGCAAAAATATCCGTTGGCCCGCCATACTTTGGAACCATTTTCTTAATTTTATTAGTGCCGTTAACCATCATGTTAGGCTTTGGTCAATTCCTAAAATGGAAAGAAGACGATGTTAAGGCGGTTTTTTCTAAAGTAAAAATACCAATGATTTTGAGTTTGGTACTTGGTGTAACAATTGTATTTGTGAGCCCATTCTTTGACTGGCAGCGCGTTTCAGGATTTGAGTTGATTCAGGCCATTGTTGGTGTAGTGCTAGGTTTGTGGGTAATGAGTACCACGATGTTGTCGTTTTACCATCGAATTAAAGGTAAACCATCTATCGTCAATGCGTTACTAACAATACCGCGTGGTTTTTACGGCATGACCTTGGCGCATATCGGCATGGGCGTATTTGTTGTTGGAATGATTATCGCAACAGTCTTTAGTATTGAAAAAGACGTGAGGTTAGTACCCGGCGAATCCTATTCATTAGGCGACTTCACCTTCAAATTTAATGGTGTTCGACAAATTGACGGTCCGAACTATGTTGCAGATGAAGCCAGTGTCACGGTGACTAAAGATGGCGAAACCATTGCCATTATGCGACCTGAAAAACGGGTTTACCGAGTACAGAAAAGCACCATGACCGAAGCGGCGATTGATGATGAATTAATGCGCGATCTATTTGTTGCATTAGGTGAAAAACTTGACGACCAAGGTGCTTGGAGTGTGCGTCTTTATCACAAACCGTTCTTACGTTGGATTTGGTTAGGTGCAATATTCATGGCCCTCGGTGGTTTATTAGCCGCGAGTGATCGACGTTATTTATTAGCTGCTCGTCGTTCGGTGAAAGATGCTGACGTTGCAAAAGCAGCATTATCAGGTGGAGTTTAGTTAATGAATAAGGCTTTTATTCCGTTAATTACGTTTTTGGTGTTGGCGGTTTTTTTAGGCATAGGATTATTTTTAAAACCTAAAGAAATACCAGCACAAAACATTGGACAACCCGCACCGGCATTTACGTTGCCGATGCTGGGTAAGTCAAATGAGACGATGACTAATAAAGACATGCTAGGCAAAGTCTGGCTGCTTAATGTCTGGGCCTCATGGTGTGCGGCGTGTCGTTCTGAACATCCTTTAATTAATGATTTAGCGACTAAAAATATAGTTGAAATTATTGGTTTAAATTATAAAGATACCGAAGAAGCTGGTGCTCGTTGGTTAAAGCAACTAGGTAATCCTTATAAAGCCAGTATTATGGATATTGAAGGTCGAGTGGGCATTGATTATGGTGTTTATGGTGTACCTGAAAGTTTCTTAATTGATAAGAAAGGCATCATTCGTCAAAAACAAATTGGACCGTTCACGTACAAAGACATCCAAGAAAAACTCATCCCGTTAATAACAAAACTACAAGCAGAATAGGCTGATTAATATGAAAAGTACTTTAAAAACTATTATGACGGCTTTACTGTTGTTGAATATTAGTATCGGTATCAATCTTAGTTTTAGTTCAATAAGTGTTGCCGGTATCGAGTTTGCCAAGTTTGACGATCTTAAAAAAGAACAACTGTATAAAAGACTCATTAATGAGTTGCGTTGCCTGGTTTGTCAAAATCAAACGATTGCAGGCTCCAATGCAGGACTTGCTAAAGATTTACGCAAAATCACTTATGACATGATTCGTGAAGGTAAAAGCTATGACGACGTAGTTGCATTCATGACTAAACGGTATGGTGATTTTGTAATGTATCGTCCCCCCTTTAAATTACGTACTGCCTTGTTATGGATTGGCCCAGCAGTATTTCTGATTATTGGATTATGGCTAATGTTACGTTATGTTCGTTCGCGTAGTGGCCAAAATAAAGAGCTTTCCGAAGAAGAGCATAAACGTGCAGCCGCATTATTAGACGACTAAATTATTGTATATTTCATTAAATTAAAAAATAGACCACAGTAGTGAAATAGAAATAAACCGTTAAACCTGAATGGTTATAATAAGATTATACTTTTTGGGATTACGTAAATTGAATTATTAAATATAAAGAAACAATTGAGAGGTCGGTACGCATCAGAGCTAACCGATGTTCAATACTTTTTAGGCTTATAGGATAGTAAAGAATATGAACGCAACATTTTGGGTTATTTCCTTGTTAATGGTTTTAGTTAGTCTTGGTTTTATTTTGCCAAGCTTATTACGTAAACCTAAATTTGGCGTTGAAGATTTACGAGTTCAAAACGTATTAATCGCAAAAGAGAAATTAAAAGAACTTGAAGTTGAATTAAAAACGGAAAGAATCAGCAAAGAACTTTACGATAAACGTAAACAAGAGTTAGAAACATCACTGTTGAATGATACCGAGCAATCCAGTGAAGTGATTAAAGAAGTTGAACACTCCGGAAAAGTTGCCTGGTTTGTTGCTATTTTTACACCAGTTTTGGCCGTTGTTTTGTATATTGTTTTAGGTACCTCACCCGAACTACTGCGTAATCCACAATTAGCACAGAGCAATGCTGCCGAACAACAGCAAATGACGCCTGAAATGATGGCCGAAAAAATTGTAGCACGCTTAGAGCAAGAACCTGGTAATGCCGAAGGTTGGGCAATGTTAGGGCAAACCTATATGCAACTTAAGCGCTACCCCGATGCTTCAAGCGCATTTGAAAAGTCAAACACACTAGCGCCTAATAACCCTCAAGTGATGTTTCGCTATGCTGATGCATTGGCAATGGCAAATAAGAGCAGCTTGGAAGGCAAACCAATTGAGTTAATTACTGCAGCATTAAAAATTTCGCCGCGTGACATGACGGGCTTATGGTTATCGGGGATGTATGCTGAAGAACATGGCGATAATAAAAAAGCATTAACACAATGGTTAGTCTTATATGAAGTTGTGGCCGGTACACAATACGAAGAATCTGTAATGAAAATGTTAACCCGAGTGAATGGCGTTGTTGCTAAAGCCGATCAAGTTGATCTTGCAGCTTTAACAGCAAAAGTGTCTGCTGGCTCAAGCGATATGGCATCGGGAACAAGCGGAGCAACGATTTCTGTAACAGTAACACTAGACGATGCCATTAAATCCAAGGTATCTCCAACCGATACTGTTTTTATCTATGCAAAAGCAATGACTGGACCACCAATGCCATTGGCTGCTGCTAAGAAACAAGTTAAAGACTTGCCAATAACAATCACCTTAAACGATTCAATGGCGATGATACCTACAATGAAATTATCAAAATTTCAAACGGTAAAAATTGGTGCGCGAATTTCTAAGTCGGGTAATGCTATAACCCAGCCTGGTGACATTAAACAAGAAGTTAAAAATGTCGAAACCACAAATTCTAGCGCGGTAAATATTGTTCTTGGTGGTGTTGCGTCGAGCTCCAAGGTGTCTGCGCAAGCAGCCAGCCAACAAGTGACTCAAGCAACAGCAAACCCAAAACCAAAAGCGAAACAACTCAGTGCCAGCAACATCAAATTAAAAGTGTCATTGGATCCGGCTTTACTGAGCCAAGTATCGGGTACTGATGTTCTGTTTATTTATGCCACTGCAATGTCGGGGCCTAAAATGCCATTAGCAGTAGTCAAACGTCAGGTAAAAGATTTACCAGTTTATTTAGCGTTAGATGATTCAATGGCCATGACCGCAGATTTTAAATTATCAAGTTTTAAAAAAGTAAAAGTTGGTGCACGAATTTCAAAGTCCGGCGGTGTTGAGGCGAAAGACGGTGATTTATTTGTTGAGGTGACTAATATTGCAACCGATGGCAGACAACCACTTTCTATTACAATTAATCAGGTGAAAGGCGGAAAACCTTCTGCCAGTACTAAAACAGCACCAGCAAAAGTAACTGCAGCGAGTAATGCTTTAAATGCACAACCCGGCATCAAGGTGAAAGTGACATTGGATGATGCATTAAAAGCGAAAGCCAGTCCGAATGACAGCATCTTTGTATATGCTAAAGCAATGCAAGGTCCACCAATGCCGTTAGCAGTGGCTCGTAAGACAGTGAAAGACTTGCCATTCACAGTGGTTCTTGATGATACTATGGCGATGATGCCAACCATGAAATTATCAAAATTCAATAAAGTTAAAATTGGTGCACGTATTTCAAAATCGGGTAATGCCATTGCACAAAGTGGCGATTTGTTTATCGAAGTCTCCAATATATCAAACTCCCGCAGTGAAGTGTTATCCATAAAAATAAATCAACAAAAACCTTAATTTAGAATTTTTAGATGCAATACACTGTAGTACGCTACGGTGTATTGCATCGCTAACTCTGGTTATATCTTGTTTTTATTCCTAAATATTAGTTCAGGCTAATCGCAACAATTAAAAAAAAGTCAGCGTTTTACCTGCGTGATTTTGTAGCAATCTATCCGAAAGTATATCTAGGATATAGCTAAACTCGCGTAAGAAAACGATTCGATTTAATTCGCTACCATGTTCTCACTTCAGAATAGGACACCTGCTGTTTTTTATATCCTTACCGAGGATAAGGAGGGGTGGTGAACTGTGAATCTGTTGGGGTTTGTCCCTCACCCCAACCTACGGTTATGGTGAAGTATGTTTGTAGGTTGGGGTGAGGGACGAGCCCCAACAAACCATTCGTATTGAATGCGATTGTGGTGTTACCCGATAATTCGTGGCGGTTGTTATTAGGAGCGAGATGTTAATTCGACAATGGATTGGGCGTTGGTGAAGTGTAAATATGTTGGGATTCGTACCACCCCAACCTACGGCTATGGTGAAGTATGTTTGTAGGTTGGGGTGAGGTACGAACCCCAACAAATCATCACGCATGGGATGGATTGGGTATATCTATTTGTCATACTCGCATCAGCGAGTATGACGTATTTGAATTTACTATAGAAAATTAGTAACTGTAATGATTATTTTGTTTGATAATATAAATTTTGTGGGTGATTTGCTTGAGCAAAGAAATACCACCGTTCAAACACTAAGCCGATATATAAAGTAATAAATGAACTA
>VAOX01033171.1_pt1 | contig 24089 bp, 20 predicted proteins | sample 3393891 | NCBI WGS metagenome assembly VAOX01 (sample SAMN08290429, study PRJNA428436) | hydrothermal vent metagenome | isolation source: Deep-sea hydrothermal vent chimney | place: Indian Ocean: Southwest Indian Ridge | depth 2822 m m | reverse complement strand
ATGTGAGGTCACCTTATTGGTGATGAACACTTTTTTCATATAGCTATACGAATCAAGAAGTTGTGCAGACTTTCGTGACTCAACTGATTTTTCTAGGTTCATAGCAGGCTAATCTGTCAGCTAGCGCCACCAGGCAGGCAGCATTTATTTTGAACCCCATATTTTTGCAACGCCTCGATCAGACCCCATAAAACCAACCAGTAAACTGAGCAACCCACTACCGCCAAATACTAGCACCGGTAAAAAATACCCCCATTCTTCATCCTGTACAAACATAAACACGAGGATAGCCAGTCCCGTAGCCAGCGCTGTAAAAAGAAAGCCCATAACAACTAATATCACTCTATGTGATGATTTATAAACAAAGGGTTCGGTACCTGATTCGAATAATTTCAAAATCGGCAAAAATAATTTTCGCATTGTCTGTTTCAACCTGAATTAGCCAGTAGCATCAAACAACAGGTTTCCAGCCATATCACCAAACTTTCCAGCGCGCAAAAAGGTGACTATCTGTATGGCAACCTCTTCTGAATAAAGCAGGCCAAAATGATTTACTGACATGGTAATGTAGTCTGTAGCGCCACCCAGATAGGTTTCTTCAACTGAAACCGTACCATCATGAGGAAACTCAGGGCCACCAACAACCAGCCCAACACCCAGTGGAAAATCACCTGATATCACACCCAGGTCTCTCCAGCCTCCCCACACAGGCCTGTCACCTAATAGCCCATGTTCTATGCTTTTCCCCATCGTCCAGCGAGTCACCAGGGTGCTATAAAGCTTTCGGGCGACCTGGCTGCCATTAACCGCAACCCCCAGAAAAACCACGCGTCCTTTTTTTTCAACAATATGCTTATCAAACAGGTGCAGGAGTACCAGCCCCCCCAGCGAATGGCAGACAAAATGCACCACCGGTTCATCCAGCGAATGAGTAAACCTGAACAATTGTTCGGCATTTTCTTCAGGGGAGCATTTTAGCGAGGGGTATCTGAACTGGTAACATACATAACCAACACCTTCCAGGCGCTGACGTAAGCGGAACATTTCTGCACCGTTCACCCAGATACCGTGTATGAGTATAACTGCTTCTTTCATAGTAACAAAATACCCAAAAAGGCCAGAACATTAAAGTACTTTAGTGATTTTTTGTGATTTTTCTTCAGGGTGCCCCTGAAAAGATCAATTGAGCGCCCTGACGTATACTTTCGCAAATACCGTTAGCGCAATAAAAAGATGGCCTGCAATATCTGATAATATTCAATATTTTCAGATACTTAATGCACTATTGCACGCTCAGCTGGCTTTTCAGGATGATACATCAAGCATGCGTTCTAGCGCCATTCTGGCATTTTGTGCGGTTTCTTCGGGCACGGTTATCTGATTTACAATATTGCCTTCAAGCAGGTTTTCAAGCGTCCAGGCCAGGTGCTGAGGGTCTATACGGAACATCGTTGAGCACATGCAGACCGTTGGCGACATAAAGTACACCTGTTTTCCCTGCTCGGCAAACTGATCCTTCAGCCTGTTGACCAGGTTGAGCTCTGTTCCAACCAGCCAGCGAGTGTTCGGTTCTGCATCTCGTATGGTATTGATAATATACTCCGTTGAGCCAACATAGTCCGATTTCTGACAGACTTCATATGAGCTTTCGGGATGAGAAATCACCTTTGTTTCTGGATATCTGAGCTTAAAATCGGTTATTTGCTGTGGTGTAAACACCTGATGCACGGAACAGAAACCTTTCCAGAGTATCATTCTGGCTTTTCGAATTTGCGCTTCAGTGAGCCCCCCCATGTCCTGATCATAATCCCAGACCACCATTTCATCCATTTCCAGCCCCATGCCGGCAGCGGTATTTCGACCGAGGTGCTGATCGGGGAAAAACAATACCTTTTCTCGCTTGCCAAAAGACCACTCCAGCACATTACGTGCATTGGTAGAGGTGCAGACTATACCTTTATGTGCGCCACAGAAGGCTTTTAAATCAGCTGCAGAGTTGATATAGGTCACGGGTGTAACACACTCATCTGGATCAATTACGGATGATAGCTCTCGCCAGGCTTTTTCCACTTTTGCCAGATCGGCCATATCCGCCATCGAACAACCCGCAGACATATCCGGTAAAATAGCGATCTGCTCAGGCCGAGACAGTATGTCAGCAACTTCTGCCATAAAATGCACGCCGCAGAAAACAATAAAATCTGCTTTAGACTGTGCCGCCGCGCGCGATAATTTTAGCGAATCCCCCGTAAAATCAGCATGCCGAAAGACTTCATCACGCTGATAATGATGCCCCAGTATTATCAGTCTATCTCCCAGCGCCTGTTTTGCGGCCAGAATTCGCTGTTCACACTCATCATCATCCAGTAATGCATAGGGTTGTAGAGCGACTGCACTCATAATGACTCTTCTCTCAATTAGCGTATCAGCTAGCCTATAAGGACTGTCGATAGAATACAACTATCTCTTATTGGGGGGGGCGAATAAAAAAACCCCATCGAGACTCGCGAATGGGTACTCCACCAGGTTTATGTGTTGATGGAGTACTAACAGCCGTGTGGCATGTAGCGTAGCTCACCCATTCAGCATAAGCAATTTACGCCTTATTCCGCAGCAGGCTTTCTAATGCGTATATTCAGCTCTTTCAATTGCGCAGGTGTCGCTTCTGAGGGGGCCGATGTAAGGGGACAGGCCGCTGTCTGTGTTTTCGGGAATGCCATTACATCTCGAATAGACGTAGCACCTGTCATCAGCATCACCATACGATCCAGCCCAAACGCCAGCCCGGCGTGTGGTGGGCAGCCATATTTGAGCGCATCGAGCAGGAAGCCAAACTTTTCATTCGCCTGCTCGTCGCTAATACCCAGTATCTCAAACACTTTATGCTGCATTCCGGCTTTATGTATACGCACTGAGCCACCCCCCAGCTCCGTTCCATTTAACACCATATCATAGGCTCGCGACAGGCTCTCCCCAGGGTTAGCGCCAAGCGCCTCAGGATCATCTACATTGGGTGCGGTAAACGGGTGGTGAAGTGCATCCCAGCGATTTTCACGCTCGTTCCATTCAAACATCGGGAAGTCCACTACCCACAGAGGCTTCCATTCACGGGCAACCAGCTCAAGATCATGGCCTAACTGAACACGTAATGCCCCCATCGACTCATTAACCATTTTCGCACCACCGGCACCAAAAAACAGCAGGTCACCGGTTTGCGTGCCGCTGCGCTTTATAAGCTCATCCAGCACATTATCTGGCAAATGCTTAACAATCGGTGACTGTAAGCCTTCACGCCCCGCTGCCACATCATTGACCTTAATCCAGGCCAGGCCTTTGGCACCATAGCGACCCACAAAAGCCGTATAGCCATCAATTTCCCTGCGGCTCAGTTTTGCACCCTGTGGCACTCGCAGCACCACCAGCCGACCATTCGGATCTTTTGCCGGGCCAGAAAAGACTTTAAATTCAACGTCGCTCATCAGATCACCAATATCCACAAGCTCCATGTCGATACGTAAATCCGGCTTATCTGAACCATAACGATGCATGGCTTCTTTATAAGTCATACGGGGAAACGGATTGGGCAGTGCCTCCTCCAGTACATGTGCAAACAGTTCGCGAATCATGTTTTCTGTGATATCCATCACGCCGTCTTCGTCCATAAAGGAGGTTTCTATATCCAGCTGCGTGAACTCAGGTTGACGATCGGCGCGCAAATCTTCATCACGAAAACAACGCACGATCTGGTAATAACGATCCATACCGGACATCATCAACAATTGTTTAAATATTTGTGGCGACTGGGGCAGCGCAAAAAACTCACCCTGATGTGTCCGACTGGGCACCAGGTAATCCCGTGCACCTTCAGGTGTAGCTTTGGTGAGCATAGGGGTCTCAATATCCCAGAAGCCATTTTCTTCCATATAGCGGCGTAAAAAGCCACTCACCTGTGAGCGCATGCGCATGCGTTGTTGCATTTCATCCCGGCGCAGGTCGATATAACGGTATTTGAGCCGAATATCTTCATGCACGCCCTCATCATCGAGCTGAAATGGCGGTGTTTCTGAGGCATTTAGCACTTCCAGCTCCAGCCCCAGTACTTCAATTTTACCGGTTTTAATGTTCGCGTTAATCACCGATTCATCACGCAAACGCACGCGACCCTTTACCCTTAGCACAAACTCATTGCGTATACGCTCGGCAAGCGCGAACATTTGCGGCTTATCCGGATCAAAAACCACCTGTACCAGCCCTTCGCGGTCACGCAAATCAACAAAAATAACCCCACCGTGGTCACGACGACGGTTTACCCATCCACATAATTGTATTTCCTGATCGACCAGACTCTCATCTACCTGACCACAGTAATGACTGCGCATAATATTTTCCAGTTTATATAAGGTATTACCCTGGAATAATCAGTTGAGTCACGAAAATTTACCCAACTGATTATTCCAGGATTATCACTTGCCCATCGACATTCTTAAAATAAAGGCGACAACGCAAAAGGGACAGTATTATAATCCCCCATTGAGCTGCTGCCAAATTAATCAGCAGAATCCCCCTGAATTGATGCAAAAAATGAAAGAGACTGATTTGAAACCAGAAAAAAGCATTCTCATTACCGGCTGTTCCAGCGGCATCGGGCTGCACACCGCTCAACAGCTCCAGCAACGTGGCTACCAGGTATTTGCCAGCGCACGCAAGCCTGAAGATGTTGAGCGTCTGAAACAGCTGGGGCTAAATAGCCTGCAACTGGATCTACAGGACCCATTATCAATTAAAAATGCCGTGATTCGCGTACTGGAACAAACACAGGGCAAGCTTCATGCATTGTTTAACAATGGCGCTTATGGGCTTCCCGGTGCAATAGAGGATCTAAGCCGGGATGCCCTGCGTATTCAGTTTGAAACCAATTTGTTTGGCACAATGGAGCTCACGAATGAAATTTTACCCGTGATGCGCAAACAGGGCCATGGCCGGATTATACAGAACAGCTCAGTTCTGGGCTTTGCAGCCATGCCGTATCGAGGCGCTTATAATGCGAGTAAATTTGCCCTGGAGGGTCTAAGCGACACCTTGCGCCAGGAACTGTATGGCAGCAACATTTATGTTAGCCTGATAGAGCCCGGCCCCATTATCAGTGATTTTCGCAAAAATGCCCTGCTGGCCTTTAACACATTTATTGATGCTGAAAATAGCCCACACAAACAACAATATGCATCCATGCTTGAGAGACTGGAAAAGGAGGGGCCTGCCGCACCCTTTACCCTGGGCCCTGATGCGGTTTATAAAAAGCTGCTGCACGCACTGGAGGCCAGAAGCCCCCGTGCTCGATATTATGTTACAACACCCACTTATATCATGGGCTATTTAAAAAGGCTTTTGAGCACTCGTGCCATGGACTGGGTTTTAATGAAGGCAGGCGGCGGCGGAAAACATTAGTAGTATGGCCCCTTTCAGTTTTTTTCGCAGCGTAACTGGATGACGGATATAGGCGGCCTGCCCTGTGTCAGAATACCTGGTTGTCATACGCAACCCTGATTTTAGCCACGGGTGCATTAAGCGAAGCGGGGCTGAAGCCCCACCTCCATTGTGCAAAAATCTTAAAATATTAACGGGGCTGCCATACCAGATGGCTGTATACACAAGACCGGACAGGAGCTATTTTAAAACGTCAGAATATTGGTATCCACACGGTCCAGCACCTGTTCATACTTCTGCCGATTAAGGTCTCGCATCGGCTTACCCAGGTAGTAACCCTGCACGAAGTCTGCACCAAAACCTTTTAGCATTTCAAGTGTCGCAGCATCCTGCACATACTCGGCAATGGTTTTTTTACCTAATGTTTTAGCAATCTGTATCATCGACTGCACCATCGCCTGATCAACCGGATCTTTCACCATATCCTCAATAAAATCACCGTCAATTTTAAGTATATCAACTGGCAAACGTTTCAGGTAGTTAAATGAGCTAAAGCCCACACCAAAATCATCCAGTGCAAAACGACAGCCCAGAGCCACCAACTGCTGAATAACTTCGCTGGCTTTATCAATATAACGTACCGCCGTCTGCTCTGTAATTTCAAATATAATATGGTCAGTTTCAACATTGTACTGTGAAATATAACGTTTTATTTTATCTACAAGATCAGGGGATTCAAAAATTCGACCTGATAAGTTAATGCCCAGATAAACATCCCGACCATCGGCTTTTAACTCCGATAATTTCCTTAGAGAATTACGCACCACCCAGTAATCTATATCTATTGCAACACCCAGGCGCTCCGCAGCGGGAAGAAAGGCATCGGGGTGAATGATTTCATCATTTTCCATTACCATTCGAAGCAGCACTTCATAATGCTCCGATTTATTCCCTGTTAAACTCACCACGGGCTGATAGAACAGGGTGAAATAATCATTCTCTATTGCATCGCTAATACGCCTGGACCAGCTAATATCAGCACTTTTACGCAATTCCTGCTGCTCGCTCAGATCGAACATATGGTAACGGTTTCGGCCTTCCGACTTGGCATGAAAACAGGACATATCGGCCTGGGAAAAAATTTCTTCCGCGGTGAAGCTCTCACCATCTATTAATACAACACCAATAGAACAGTAAATATTAAATGCCTGGCCATTTTCAACAAAAATAAATTGCTGCATCGCTTTAAGAATTGATTCTGCAACAATTTTTACATCAGGCTCTTCTATAGATCTGCAAATAATGGTGAATTCGTCCCCACCAAACCGTGATATAACATCTTCTGTGCGTATTTTATTTTTTAGCAGCTCTGCCACCTGCTTTAACAGCCTGTCACCCGCAGCATGTCCAAGATTATCATTTACATGTTTGAACTGATCCAGATCAATAAACAACAGAGCACTGCTATCTTTTTCTTCAATCGTACGCTGTATCTCATCTTTTAACTGAATATTAAAATTGTGCTTATTTAACAGGCCCGTGAGTGCATCATAGTTGGCGAGCTGACGCAGTTCTTCATCCCGACTTTTCAACGCTTTAATTGTCGTATTCAGGGCATTGGCAATCGCAACAATTTCCTCATCGCCCTCACCCTCCACATGCACATCAATATCACCATTTGCCAGCTGCTCTAATGGCTTTCGCATATTACTAAGTGGTCTTAAAGAGCGCTGAATTAATAATCGACCCGATATTGCAGCCAACAGAAACAGCAGCGCCACGCCCAGACTACCAATAATAATATTTTCAATAAGCCTGTCTCTATAATGGCTAAAATCCAGGCCCAGCTCCAGAAAACCAATAATTTTATAGGTCTCACTGGAGCTTTCACCCAGCTCAAAATCCATCATACTATCTGAACGTATCGAGCGCGTAACAATGGGTGCTGCAACCTGGATCAGTGATAACGCCGAGTCTGCGGTTTGAATAAAAACCGGCTGCTCTGAATCGATATTAAGACGCAACTGCTCAATAATCGCCGGGGAGAGTTTCTGCACACTATCCCCGTCTGTGATATCAGCCAGCGACTCGGCCAGTTTTTCTGATGTATATTGCGCAATAATGGTATTTTTACCGGCCTCATAATAGCGTAGATAAGAGATTTCAGGAAAACGCTGCACATGCTCCTCAATCGACTGAAACAAAAACTCATCATTAGCCGCATATAAGGGCGTTCCCAGCTCATCAAGCTTGGTAACCCAGTCTATTGCCTGCTGGGAAAAATTATCTTCTATTACCTTACTGGAGCTCCACCATAAACCCGCTACACCCAGCACATAAACAATAATTCCCCAGACCATCAACAGGCCCACAACCCGGTTAACCAGACTGGTGGTACCCTTTCGCCGGGAGAATAATGGCATGCTAAACAACCATTCCTTAAAACTCATCACAGAATAATGCGCCTTCAGATCATCCCTTACACCGGATTTAAGTGCCTTTCTCATAACATGCGTCATTTCCCGGCCATTATCGAGTTTTTTTTCGTTCGCCAGTTCGCCGTCCAGCAGCTTTTCATCTGAAAAATTATTATTCGCCATTAATATATTTCCGGTAATCCGGGGGAATGAGCAGATTTAACTGCCGAGCAATATTTGGATTGATGCCCATAGTATGGTTCATTACCTGCAAAATACCATTGCCCGGAACATTGTTCTGCTTGCGTGATTGTTTCAGGCGCAATAACACAGCATCTGCCATTTCCCTTATATCAGGCGACACATAGAACAGGCCACCAAATGAAAGCAGTTTCGGGCTAAACACCACGATTTCCCTGCCACGTCGAGAACCATATGCCATCACCTCTTTTAATGCCTTGCTACTCAGCACTCTGCTATCGGGTATTATCCATTGCCCCTGAATATCCTGGCGTATGTTCTTACTTTTATAAACAAACTCCTTATCTGAGGAAACCTGCTGTATTATCAATTGAATCCCCTGAGCTTTTGCCGCTTTTGTGGCTCTATCGAGATAACTGTCCATATTATTCCCTGTCACAACAACCACTTTTAAAAGCTGTGGCGATATGGCTTTCCAGTCCTTAAACAGTTTTTCAGGTGAAGGCAGGGCACTCACACCTTTGAAGTTATCCGAAATCAGCCCATCATCGTGATAATTCACCACCTGTGCAAATATTTTCTGCTTATTTGTGATCGTCTTAACTGATTTGGCGGCTTTTAATCCAATGGCCAGTATCTGTGATGTATCAGATGCCTGAACATCTCTCACCACCGCATTATCCTGGGCGGGGTCCCCCGAGAGCGTAATTTCTACAGCCTGTACTTCTGGCGCACGGGAGATATACTCAGCAAGTTTCTGATATGACCTGGCCGAACTGCTAAGTAAGATGAGCACGCTGTGCTGTACGGGCACTTGCCTGGCCGCCTTCTTTTGCCGCTCAGCTTTTTCACTCTCCCTGGCAACTAACTCACCACGAATATTGTCCCGATCATTTCTGGACTCATTCGCAGACTCATTTCCTTTATCCGATTTAAGCTTCCCGGCCTGACTCAGCTGCGAGGTCTCGGCAGGGGGTTTCTTTATGTTCTGTGCACACGAAGTCAACATCATGGCACTAACGATTATCAGCAGGATTAATACGGGCAGTTTTTTTAAAACTGCTTCATATTCACCCCTGACCAACACGGCAACTCATGCGTCGATGCTTTAGCACCTGGAAATTTTTTCTCGTCGCCAGCAGCTCATCTCTATCGATCTCAGTTATCACCACACCCGGCCCGGTACCTACACTACCTAAAATATTGCCCCAGGGATTAACCACCATGCTATGCCCATATGTCTGGCGATTATTAACATGATAGCCGCCCTGGGCAGCTGCAATCACATAACACTGATTTTCAATCGCCCTTGCACGAATCAACGGTTCCCAGTGTGACTGACCTGTAAATGCAGTAAATGCCGACGGAATCACACAGACTTCCATACCCTCATCAATCATATTTCTAAACAGCTCTGGAAATCTCAGATCATAGCAAACACTTAAACCCAGACGGCCAAAAGGCGTATCAACTACGGTCACATCTTCTCCGGCAACCGTTGTTGCCGATTCGTGATACGTTTCATTGCTCTTTTCAATGAGCACATCAAACATGTGTATCTTATCGTAGCGTGCAACCTGCCCCCCCTGACTATCAAACAATAAACAGCTGGCATAAGCCCTGGCTTTATCATCACTTTTTAAAGGCACGGTACCACCGACAATCCAGGTGCTGTTTTTTTTTGCCTGAGTTGCAAGAAAATTTTGTACAGGACCATCACCAAAATTTTCTGCATTGCCCACACGTTCCTGGTCTGTTATAGGCATTTGTGAAAAATTTTCAGGTAAAACAACAAGATTTGCTCCCTGTGAAGCGGCCTGCCCAATCAGTTTTGCGGCCTCATCAAGATTTGCCTGAATGTTTGAACCAGATGTCATCTGAATTGCTGCAACTTTACTCATTTATTCTCAACCATTTCAATTAATACCATATTAATAATATCCTGAGCATCACTGCCCGGTGATAGCTCTATACTTGCTGAAGGCACACCTAATGATACCAGCCAGTCTTTCAACTCTTCTACCCACAACTCACCTTCTTCCCCTCCGGGATAGCGTAATTCAATTTTCTGCTGTGAATTTTGCTGCCAGTCATTAACAATATTCATCAGTTCAGGCACCTTTAGTAGTGCTTCCCCATGACGTGCAATATCCCATGTCTCTGCATGTAATTCTATACTGTTTTTAGCTGCACAAACATTAAATGAAACGAGTACTGCTGCGAGCAAAAACCAGCTTTGTGGCTTAAAAATCGAATTCATCATCTTCCTCCTCAATCCTGGGTACAGATAATATTTCAACCTTTGGGTCACTTATTTTACCTTTTAATGAGTATTGATACGAAGACAGGCTGCTGGTATTAAACACTTTCTGAAACATATATACCAGCGCACCTACCGTTGGCCCGGCAACGACCGCCGTTCCCAGTGATAAAGTGGAGTCCAGATTCGGCTGCACCGTCACCTGCTGATCAATCAGCTCATTTTCTATATCCATATAACCGCTCATTGAGATATCAGCTGTCTTACTCTCAATCATAAAGTCACGGGTATGAATATTGCCTTTTTCAAAGGAGAATGTACTTTTTACCCTGTCAAAAGAAAACCCTTCAGAAACCTGATTACCAAAATCCATGGTAAGCAGTGTCTCAAAATTTAGCAACCCCAGCAATCGACCAATACCCGCATTGAGATTCTTAACTGTGCCCTCCTTCAGACTTAAACGCCCATTCCCATTAAGGCGCGCCCAACTAAGCTCATAAGGTGCCCCCTGCCATTGCCACCTGAGCTGCATACTGCCCGGCGCACGCAACAGATCATCGCTTAACTCCAGCTGTTTAAGAGCCTTACCAAGATCACCAATAACAATATCAGCATCCAGTCTGGTCGTGTTTTTATTATTCCAGCCAGAGAGCCAGTTACCTGTGGCAGAAATGGAATAGTCACTGGAAACGAGAGCAAGATTTTCAACTGTCATACCCAGCCCGGTCTGCCGAGTTTTCAATAAAGCACTGGAGAAAGTAAATTTTTTCCAGTGCAGTCTTTTAGCTAAAAATTCAAGCGAGGGTATCTCTCTTGGGGATATTTTTGACGCTTCCTCCCTCTCAGACACACGCTGAGAAGCAGCAAGCGCCTCTCTCTTTTGCGCAGCACGGCTTATTATTGGCACGCCATCTGTAACATCATCATTTTCCTGTTCAATAGCAGGCTTATCATTAAGCAAAAATTTATTCAGATCCAGGTATTCAAGGTCTATTTTAAGTGGCACTTCAATACTGGCAGACGGGTTATACACTATCTGACCTTTTGCGCTCTCATCATCTACACGAATAAGCCACCGACTGTCCTCGTCAATTGCATTAAAATATGTTGCTTCACCCAGGCTCAGGTCATAGCGGGATGCCTCACCAGGTTGAATATTAATTTGCATTTTTAAGGGTAACACCTTCGTAGATAGTTTACCCAGCTTACCTGGTAGCGTTGAGCTAACACCCTGTAAATCAGAATCCACATTGATTTTTATTTCTGCTTTTTTACGCCTGTCTGAAGGGCTGATATTGAGTAGAATATCCCAGTTAGCATCACCACTTAAAAAACTCTGCACAATGGGTGCAGGCGACATCAGGGAGGCGATAGAAAAATTCCCTTTCAAACCAATATCATAAGATAACTGTTTCTGCTGGCGGCTTGTTTTTACTTCAATACTAACCGGCTTATTATCTATGCGTGCGCGAAGCTCAGAAGACTCTACTGTACCCATCGCAAACTGAACGCTTCCCTGTAAATCCGTTAATTTATAGTTTTCTTTAACTAATTTTAATACACCCTCATTCAGCACGAGCTTGCCTCCCCATTCTGTATGGTAGTCACCATACAGTGGAAGAAACAGCTCAAGATCCAGCTCACCTTTGCCGCTCAGCTGAATATTGCCAATATAATCGCTAACCTGTTCATGCAAGCCACTTTGTTCAACAAATTTTCTCAGGTCAGGCAGTTGAACATTTACTTTGCCTTTAAAATCCAGTGTTGGAGATGTAAGATTATCTATATAAACCCTGGCCCATCTGATTTTTGAATTTAAAACCGTTGCGCTTTTCCCTGTGATCAGAATACTGTCATTTTCAATACGCAAATGCGCATTAATATCGTTTATCGATGGCCAGACATCCAGATAGGATAAGTTCACACCCTCTACATTAAACTCTACTAGCGAAACACCCTGTTTTTTATAAAAGGGTGCATCACCCAGATATCCATAAAACTGATAACCGCCTTTAACCACCCTGCCTTTTTCAATACTGCTATCCAGCCATGTCACCGTTTCAGACCCAAGAACCCCTGCCGGTAAATACAGGCTCACATAATCACCATCACCGTTTTTAAAATAACTGGTTAAATCCAGAAAAGCTCGCCCATTCTCCGGCATATTAAATTTTACACGATTAACTGTCGAGATATGAGGGGTATCTATCTGTAGTGAATTCGTTGAGAACGACCACACGTGTTCTTTATGCAAAATCTCAAGTGTACCTTTTAGCGCACTAATATCCAGCGAATTTCTAAACAGTTTATTAAAATCCAGACGCATATTTTCTGAATCCAGTGTCAACCATGTCCTTTCATTATGATAAACCACTAACCCATGCAAATTATGTACTGCTGAGGGTTCTGATTCCGGCAATACAAAACTGATATGGTTAAATTGCGTATTCACCTTTATATCTTCTGGCTCATCTATTGGCAAATTGATATCTAACTGCTCAAGCTGTCCGGAAGGCTGGTGTTTTTCTAAAAAATCGAGCCAGGGGAGATCTTTATTGAAAAAATTATTCCCCATACCTGCCATATAGACCAGCCCTTCAATGCGTAAAAAGTTTGCCTGAAGGTTCAGCTCTCGACTACTATCCAGCATTTCAACTGTCGCCGATGATGACTCTGATCTGACGACACCATCCCTGACCGACCTGAGATCCCTTACATCCAGTTTCCACCCTGCATCATTTTTCGCCCATTGCACACCAGCATCAAGCTTATCCAGTTTCCACGAATTCACCGTTTCATCAAGATAGCTAAGTGTAATATCTGTCAAACCAAGCTGACTCTGTATTTCGGTTATTGTTTCAGCCTCCCAGCTAAGCCATATTTGAGCATCGACTACACCACTGGCACTAAACTGAAAATAGTCCCAGTAATCATCCAGCCAGGGAGCTGCATGAATATCATTAACCGACAGGTAAACTTCTCCATACAGGTTTTTGTAATCGAACAGATCACCATCAACATCAAGAATCAGATGAATATCTTTGCCGTATTTTTCTGGCAGATCAGCTTTCATTTCAAAAGCATGCTCATCACTGTCATTGAACAGACGAAAACTGAAATTCTTAAATTTTTTGTTCCTATGTGGGCCGCGCTCATCATAAAACTCAAGATTACTGTCTAGAATTTTTACATTAAGGTTATTAACGATATATTTTATTTCTTCGCTCACTTCGAATGCAGATTCCTCCAGCCCCCCTGCCTTTCCAACTGCCTGCAACTGCCTGCCTACATCGCCATGAATTACATAGTTTTGCACTAATAACTGAGACTGCTTATTAATGCCAATTTTTATATCCACACCAGACAGAATAATTTCACCCACTACAGGTGTCATAGTTGTTATAGTGCCTGTCCAGTCCAGACTTAATGTCAGTTCATCGGCTTTAAGAAAGAGCTTCGTACCCGTTTCATCTGAAATTTCTACATCCAGCAGGTTTAATCGCGGAACCAGCCAGTGCATTTCAGCATCCAGTGACCCAACTTCTATTTTCATACCTGCTTTTTCTGATGCGAGTTCCTGTATAGTGTGCTTATAGTCCGGCATGGATTTAATTGCCACACGTAACAGGGTAAAGCTAATTGCCAGCAATATAATAACCAGACCAACAAGCCCCAGCAGCAGATTTTTAATGTGCCTGGCATTAACCAGCTTTTTTTCCCGAGAGTTTATAGTCACTGTATTTATTTTGCTTTACCAGACTCGAGGATCAATATAAAAGCTTTTTCAGGTTTGTAAACGCTGCTCACACGATCACCACATCGAACTGTTCCTGAGTATAAAGCGATTCAACCTGCAGGCGAATGGGTACACCGATAAAGTCTTCAAGCTCTGCCAGGCTAGTTGACTCTTCATCCACCAGCAGGTCAATAACATCCTGAGCCGCCAGCACAAGCAGCTGTTTTGCATCAAACTGGCGCGACTCACGCAGTATTTCTCGAAACACTTCAAAGCAAACTGTTTCGGCACTTTTCACATAGCCTTTACCCTCACAGGCTGGACAACTTTCACAAAGCACATGTTCCAGGCTTTCACGGGTGCGTTTACGTGTCATTTCTACCAGCCCAAGAGAAGAAACCTCACACACCTGGGTGCGCGCATGATCTTTCTCAAGTGCTTTTTCAAGGGCGCGTAGCACCTGAGCGCGATGGTCTTCTTCAACCATATCAATGAAATCAATAATTATGATGCCCCCCAGATTTCTCAGGCGTAGCTGTCTGGCAATTGCCTGGGCCGCTTCCAGATTGGTTTTGAATATCGTCTCTTCAAGGTTTCGATGCCCCACAAAAGCACCTGTATTTACATCGATAGTGGTCATCGCTTCGGTCTGATCTATAATCAGGTAGCCGCCGGATTTGAGGTGGGCTTTTTTAAGCAGGCTTTTCTGAATTTCATCTTCAACGCCATATAAATCAAAAATAGGCCGTTCCCCTGGATAATGCTCCAGTTTATCATGCGCATCGAGCACCAGCTTTTTTGCAAAACGTTGCATTTTATGGAAAGTTTCACGGGAATCAACACGAATTTTCTCCAGATCATCATCTATCATATCGCGTAACACACGCACCGGTAGCGACAGATCCTCATGAACCACATTGCCAGCAGCCACTTCGCGCGATTTATCACTAATCGATTTCCATAATTTATTCAAAAACAGAATATCCTGAACCATTGAATCAGGTGTCGCGGTTTCTGCCGCTGTTCTGATAATATAACCTGATTCACCCAGAAGCTCTTTCTGCTCTAACAACATGCCCCTCAGACGCTCGCGCTCGGCATCATCTTCTATACGGGATGAAACACCTACATTAGCCGAATTTGGCATAAAAACAAGATAGCGCGAAGGAATGGTAATATGCGCAGTTAATCGGGCACCTTTTGTCCCCATTGGGTCTTTAATAACCTGCACGAGCACATCCTGGCCTTCAGACAGCAGGTTGGAAATACTGTTTTTAGCATTGCTCTGGCGACCACTTTGGCCATTAACACTTTTAGCACTGGCATTTTTACCATTCTCGCCATTCTGAGGAGCAATATCAGAGACATGCAAAAAAGCCGCTCTATCCATACCAACTTCAACAAACGCCGCCTCCATGCCCGGCAAGACTCGACAGACACGGCCTTTGTAAATATTGCCCACCAGCCCTTTGCTTCGACTTCGCTCTATATAAACTTCCTGCAATACACCGTTTTCCAGGATAGCGACTCGTGTTTCCTGGGGAGTGACATTAATTAGTATTTCTTTGCTCATAATCGTGTTTTTATTCCATTGAGTTTTTTATACCACTTTTAACCGCACTATATCTACATGTGCCGAGTCTGACTACACCCACAGGAGAATTATCCACAGGGAGTTATATTGGCCTGTTTTAATAACTCGGCCGTTTCAAACAACGGCAGGCCCATAATGCCCGAGTAACTACCACTGATATTTTTTATAAATTGCGCAGCAAGGCCCTGTATGCCATATGCTCCAGCCTTATCCAGTGGTTCATCTGTCTGGCAATAAAGCGCTATCTGCTTTGAGTTTAACCTGGTAAATTCAACTTCACTGATATTTAATGCACAATACTCACGCTCAGCGCAAACAATGACCACAGCTGTCATAACCTGATGGGTTTTACCCGACAACATGCCGAGCATTTGCTCTGCCATCTGAGGATTTTGGGGTTTTCCCAGAATTTGACCCTCCACAACCACGATTGTATCTGAGCCGAGCGCAGCCCGGTGAGGCCGTTGTGCAAAGCCGGCACGCGCTTTTTCTATTGCCAGACGCTTTACATACTGTTCAGCCGTTTCACCGGGTTGATGAGATTCATCTATGTCCACTGGCAGCACTTCGTATGTCACCTGAATTTGCGTTAGCAATTCTCGCCTTCTGGGAGACGCTGAAGCCAGTGTAATTTGAGGTTTTCTGGATAGTTCCATATTATGAGAGTCAGCCTGTATTAATCAGGCTCGGTGGTAGGGGTGATTGCGCAGCACACTCCACGCACGATAAAGCTGCTCAGCAAGTATCACGCGCACCAGTGGGTGAGGGAAAGTTAACGCGGATAATGACCATTTCTCATTCGCCAGCGCTCGACACGCTTCTGACAGCCCTTCAGGGCCACCCACCAGCAGGCAAATATCCTGCCCACTGTGCATCCACTCATTCATCCGCTTTGCCAACTGTTCAGTACTGTATGACCGGCCTTTTACATCCAGCACAACAATGTGAGCCGATTTAGGTATTACGGCCTTCAGACGCTGACCCTCATCTTCCAGTATCCGGTTAATATCTGCGTTTTTACCGCGTTTACCGGCTGCAATTTCTTTTAATTCGAGCTTTGCCTCAGCCGGCATACGATGTGCATATTCGTTATAACCCTGTTCAACCCAGGCGGGCATTTTCTGCCCAATGGCCAATAATTGAATTCGCATTCTGCCCTGTCTTAATTTTTATGGGGGTACGGGAGTACGGGGGTACGGGAATCAGGCAAATAGTTGTTCTGAAAACCGCTATTTGCCCACAGCATTAGCTGGCATGATTTGCCACCTCATGGAGTTCTTCAAAGCTCCAGAGTTTTTCCAGGTCGTAGAAATCTCGCACATGGGGCTGCATTACATGCACGACTATATCCCCCAGGTCCACAAGCACCCACTCGCCATCATATTCACCTTCTACGCCCAGCGGTTTAGAGCCGCTTTTCTTCGCTTCTGCGGCTACATTTGAGCCAATTGATTTTACATGCCGACTGGAAGTACCGCTGGCAATAATCAGCAAATCCGTTACGCTGGTTTTACCCTTCACATCAAGCTCTACAATATTCTCAGCCTTCATATCTTCAAGGGTTGTTAAAACCAGCTGTCTTAAATCTTCAAATTTCTTACTTGTTGTGGCGGGCATAGGCGTGTTCAAGTTTCTCTCTAAGTACTTCGGGTAGCAGGTATTGAATACTCTGACCGCACAGCAAAGACCTGCGTATGCTGCTGGCTGAAATATCCAGTTGTGTTACTGATTGTAACAGAATTTGGCCCACAGATCTGCTTCTCAAACAGGCCGGATCCTCATTCAATCTGGTTAATAATTCGCTCTGATCAGAAAACCCCGTCAGTTCAGCCCCCGGACGCGTGGTCACAATTAAATGACATAGCTCCAGCATCGTCTGCCAGCGGTGCCATTGTGTTAGCCCATTGAATGCATCCATCCCCATAATCAGGCAAAACGTGTCCTCTGGAAACTCGCTTTTGAGGCTCTCCAGGGTGTCTACCATGTAAGAAGGGCCACTGCGATGCAGCTCACGCTCATCCATCACAAAGCCCGGAGTTTGTGCAATGGCCAGCGCTACCAGCTCAGCACGCAGTTGATTGTCTAAAAAAGGTGCATCACGGTGTGGCGGTAACCGATTGGGAATAAAGCGCACCTCATCCAGACCCGACTGGCGCATAACATCCAGCGCAGGGCGCAAATGACCATAATGAATCGGGTCAAAGGTACCGCCAAATACACCTGTTAGCCTGCCCATAAGTCAGTATGATGTGCCAGCAGCGTAGCTGTGGCTACTCCCGTATCTGTCCATCGCCGAGCACAATATATTTCAGGGATGTCAGGCCTTCCAGCCCAACCGGGCCACGGGCATGGAGTTTATCCGTACTAATGCCTATTTCCGCACCAAGACCATATTCAAAGCCATCAGCAAACCGGGTGGACACATTGACCATGACCGAGCTGGAATCCACCTCCCTTAAAAAACGCCGCGCCCGTGTATAATTCTCCGTTACAATCGTATCGGTATGATGTGAGCCATGGGTGTTAATATGTGCCATCGCCTGATCGATATCCTCAACCACCTTAATTGACAAAATTGCCGCCAGATACTCGCTATCCCAGTCCTGCTGGCTCGCCACGTTGCAATCTGCGCCAATAATGTCACGGCTTTTATCACAACCACGTAATTCGACCTTTGCAGTCTTAAAGCGTGTAGCCAGCTCAGGCAGGCAGGCCGATGCAATGGATTCATGTACCAGCAACGTTTCCATCGCATTACAGACCCCATAACGGTGTGTTTTGGCATTAAACGCGATATCACTGGCTTTTACCAGATCTGCATCGCTGTCGATATAAACATGACAAATACCATCCAGATGCTTAATAACAGGCACCGTAGCCTGTTTGCTAATACGCTCAATCAGGCTTTTACCACCTCGGGGTATAATCACATCCACGCTTTCATTTGATGTAATCAGCTCTCCGACGGCGTCTCTATCGGTGGTTTCAACCACCTGTACCGCATCCGCAGGCAAACCCGCCTTAATTAACCCCTGATGAATACAACTCGCCACCGCCTTATTTGAATGGATCGCCTCAGAACCTCCACGTAAGATTGTTGCATTGCCCGATTTCAGGCAAAGTCCCGCCGCATCTGCTGTCACATTAGGTCTGGATTCATAAATAATACCAATAACCCCCAGCGGCACACGCATTTTACCGACCTGTATCCCCGAGGGTCGGTAGGCCATATCACTGATTTCCCCCACAGGATCCGGCAGTGAAGCAATTTGCCTTAAGCCTTCAGACATCCCCGCAATACGCGCATCATCCAGCGCCAGACGATCCAGCATTGCCTCATCCAGACCGTTTTCTTTGCCTGATTGCAAATCTTTCAAATTTTCAGTTTTTAGACGGTCTCCAGATGCCTCTATTGCATCGGCAATGGCCAGCAGGGCCTGATTTTTAACCGAACTCTGCGCCCGAGACATCTTAACCGATGCCGCACGCGCCCGGTGCCCCAGCTTTTGCATATATTCTTTCATAACATCTCAGCTAATCAGCTTAATAAAAGGGTATTTTGCCACAGACAGAATAAAAACGCAGAACTGGCCCGAATATTAGCCCATTACCAGTAAATCTGTTTTCGCCGATGAACATAATTTAAGCCCCAGTGGAGAGCTGAATACTCCCCCAGCCTCCGATAGCGGGTTAAGCTAACTCTCTGAAAATCAGAGTAATGTCATAAACCCGCAGTCAACAGGTCTCTCAACCTTACTAACTCAGGGCTTTGCATCAGATAAGCAATGACTTTTGAATGCCGTTCAGCAGCAGTGGTAGTTTATGACAAATTCATTAACAGTGGCACACTGATCACCAAAGCTAAAATACCACCAATCAGACCCGGCACATTAGAGGGGCCATACTTTGACATTAAACCGCCCAGAACTTCCGCTAAAATAGCAGTCACACCGGCAACGGCAATAACCAGAGGGTATATACCCTTAAAAACAAAAATAGCGGCTGTAGCCAATAACGGTATACTCAGGTATAAAAACAGCGCAAACAGCTGATTAACCCTCGCTTCATTAAAAAACACAGAACGCGGCCTGCTCGATGGCTGACTCACTACATTTTCCATGCGATCAACCTCATCAAGTACCTTCTCAGCAAAATTATCAATTCCTGAATTCAGCTTGCCTTTTACATTATAAGCCATCGCCGCAAAATAATTTAAACCCGCTGCGATCATTAAAAACACACCTGTTGCAATATCCATTATATACTTCCTGTTATTAGTTTAGTTTATTTGTAACGTTTCCAGTAAGCTTCGAACAGATGCAGGTGAAAGAAATAAACGCTCAGGTGAAGACAAAGTCCATTTCCCACAACAAAGCATGAGTCCATACAAGGTAATAGAAATAATTACACTTCATATCTTAATCTAAAAAACACAGCAGAACAAGGCAGCTATAATAACAGGCAGATAAAATCCCTTATCCCCTCACCGGCCAACCAGTAAAGCCACAACGCGCGCCTGCTGGTATTTTCCATATAAAACACTCAATTTACAAATTTCACGAATAAATCAGACTACAGCAGCAGAGTAACCCTGAAATAAATTAATATTTTTTTAAAACACATTTATTTCATTCATTAAACATATTATCAGGGAATCATAAGCACCCTATATAGCAAGACACCGAGCTATACATGCAATAAGACTAAACTATTTTATAAATTTTAAACCCATTAGAATCACAAATAATTAAGCACTTAATGTCTGTTTACAGAGCAATATTGTTTTAATGCATAAAAAACACAGTATAAAACAATAATAATGAAGTCGTACTTATTCAACCGAAAACGCCTGCAAAAAAAACATGACATCTCATTTTAAAAATGTGACGAACCTGGCATTTAAAGAAAAGTAATATCTCATTTATACTTTCAATAGCACGATCAAAAAAATATTGATCGTGCTATAAATCCGAAAAACATAGCGATTAAGAATAAAAAATAGTTAAATTTAAGAACTTAAAGATGTAACGTTAAAAGCAAAAATAAAAACTTTTACAATTTTGATAACCAGGAGATTGTAATTTTTTAAATATAGTTTATATTAGCGCCAAATTGCCTACGGGAATTTTGCATTTTGCTTTATTAGTTTTTAGAAAAGCACGTCATAGCTAAATTTTTATATGTGCCTTTAGATACATAGAATGGCATTTTAACTCCCTTATTAACGTATGTTTATAAAAGGAGATTTTATTTGAATGTCCGGACCAGGTAACCTGAAAAGGCATTAACAAAAAATATCTGAAAATATATTGCGAAACAGTTTAAGAAAAATAGACAGAAAACATAAAATTAGCATGCACACTTAACACGTATCGCATGATAGAACACAACCTTTTTAAAACTTTTAAGGAATTGAAAAATGAACCGCCACCATAATCTAATTGCCAGTGCATTTATTGGCATCGCTGGTGTTTTGTGGATGCAATCAGCCAGTGCTGTTCCTGCATTTGCCGCAAAACACGACAAAAAATGCTCATCATGTCACACTGCATGGCCACAACTAAACGCAAAGGGCCGCGCATATAAAGAGCGCGGCTATCGCACAGAAGAGGAAACAAAAGAAGGCACTGAGTCTGCAATGGAAGCTGAAAGCTTACGCTCTCTGGTTTCTGCCTTTTTAATTGCAAGACCCTATGATAAAAAAGACAGTGGTAAAGTTAAACTAAGATCGATACAGGAAGTAGAACTGTTTGTAACTGGCGCTATCGATGATAATTTCTCTGGTTTTTTTGCCATAGAAGCTGAAGACGAAAACGATTTTATCGCTGAAGTATCAACGGCCAAACTGGCATATCGCCACAGTAATGCCATCAATATACAGATGTCATGGGCACAGGTATTTGAATCAGACCCTTATAGCTTTTTAAGAAATTCTATGCGCTTAACGCGTGGTCGTCCCAGCATTATTGATCAGCGTTTTAATAGTAGCCAGGATCGCCTGCGCGATGTACGCCAGAACTTCACACTGACGGGTCGTATTGCCGGCAGCCTGTTTTATAGTGCATCTTACACTGGAGCATCTAGAAATGCAGAAGGCGAAGACGCATCGGGCATCGCTCTTCGTGCTGCCTATGATATTACACCGGACATTATGATCGGTGTATTCCACTGGTCTGGTGAAGATAACGGTGTAAATACAGGCGCTCCCGCAACTAGCCGCCCCCCAATAGACTACAGCCGTACTGGTTTTGACTTCCAGGTAGATATGGCCAGCACTCGAATTTCGGGCGGCTATGTACAGGCAACTGATGATAACTATCAGGCTGGCAATGTAGTGGGTGAAAATGACAATATCGCCATGAGCGTACAGGCATATCACACATTCCGCACCAAATCGGGTAAGCCTGGCTGGGTTCCTCTGATTCGTTATGACTCTTACGAGATAAACGATGGCCGTGACCAGTTTGATGAATTAACACTGAACGTGGGCTATTATATTCAGGAAAATACCAAAGGCTTTATTGAATACTGGGATCAGATTAATACACCCAACGGTACTACTGGTGACAGCCGCCTGACTGTACAATTGCAGGTTGGGTTCTAAGCTTAAATCCAGTAGCAATTTAAAGCCGGACTGTTTTATCCCTTAAAGATAAAATTAACAGTTCGGCTTTTCTGCTTAACCAATAGTCACTTCATAAGGATTACCCAGCATGTTAAAACAGCTACCCTGTATTTTACTGGCCTGTATGTTTTCAGCCACCTACGCCTTAAATTGTTCAGCAGCAGCCCAGGTCAGCATTAGCCAGGCTGAATTACTCTCCGTTGGCTGCTTTTCCTGTCATGGACGTGAGGGTGTGGGAGCGAAGCGCATACCTAAACTCAGCAAACTAACAAAGCAGGAAATATCTGAAGGCCTGTATGGCTTTAAATCCGGCGAAGAACGCTCTACCATTATGCAGCGCCATGCAAAAGCGTATACTGACCAGGAAATTGACCTGATAGCTGGCTACATTGCCAATCTGAAGAAAAAATAAAGCAGGAATTACACAATGACGAATATTACACGTAGAGAATTATTAAAATTACTGGGTTCTTCAGCTATTGCTACAGGTGCTTCATCATTTGCATTCCCTGCGATGGCGGGTAAAAGTACTACTGCACATGTTATAGTGGTAGGCGGTGGGTTTGGCGGCGCAACCTGTGTCAACTACCTGCACCGTTTTGATCCTAACCTGAAAATCACCTTAATTGAACCGACAAAAACATTTGTAACCTGCCCTTTCAGTAACAAAGTTATTGCCGGCATGGAAAAAATAAGTAAAATTCAGTTCAATTACAACAAACTGGCTGCACAGGCCAATGTAACCGTCGTCCACGATACCGTTATCGATATTGATGCAGTCTCAAAAAAGGTTAGCCTGAGTAATGGAAAACCGCTCACCTACGATTCTCTGGTACTCTCCCCTGGTGTGTCTTTTCGCTGGGGTGAAATTGAAAATAACGATGAGGCTTCGGCAAATTTATTCCCGCATGCATGGAAGGCAGGTGAGCAAACCATTTTACTGGCCAAACAACTACAGGCTATGCCTGATGGCGGAACATTTATTATCAGCGTTCCCGGTGGCTCTTTTCGCGCACCGCCTGCGCCCTATGAACGCGCCAGTCTGGTGGCTTATTACTTAAAGAAAAACAAGCCTGAATCTAAAATACTGGTACTGGATTCATCCGATGACTTTGAAGAAAAAGCGCTGTTCCAGAAAGCCTGGAAAAAACTATACCCGAATATGATTGAATGGGTAGGCGGCTCTAGTGGTGGAAAGATTACCCGTATTGATACAAAGAACAAACAGGTTTTTGCAGGAAGCACTGCTTACAAAGGCGATGTTATTAATATAATCCCTGCGCAGCAGGCCGGTACAATTGCAATTAAAGCGGGACTCACAAATAAAAGCGGGTGGTGCGATGTGCAACAACCGAGCTTTGAATCCGTAAACGCCAAATCAATTTACGTTATAGGTGATGCCTGCGTTGCCGGTGATATGAAAAAACTGGGGCATGCTGCTAATAGCCAGGCCAAAATTTGCGCCGCCTCTATTGTCTCCTCTCTACATGGTATTAACATGCCCGAGCCTGTGTATAGCAGCAGCGTATATAGTGTACTAAACCCTAAATATGCAATTTCTTCTGCCACTGTTTTCCGTCTGAAAAACGGCTCTATCAAAAAAGTATCAGGTGGTCCGAGCGAGCTGAATGCCAGCAGAAAAACCCATAAGCGTGAAGCCAATTTCTCCAAAGGATGGTACAGGAGCATTACATCAGAGATGTTTTTGGGTTAACCCCCCCCTTTAACCTGGATTAATCAGTTGACTCACGAAAGTCTGCACAACTTCTTGATTCGTATAGCTATATGAAAAAAGTATTCATCACCAATGAGGTGATTTCACATTTTTTCAT
>VAOX01054685.1_pt1 | contig 24122 bp, 19 predicted proteins | sample 3393891 | NCBI WGS metagenome assembly VAOX01 (sample SAMN08290429, study PRJNA428436) | hydrothermal vent metagenome | isolation source: Deep-sea hydrothermal vent chimney | place: Indian Ocean: Southwest Indian Ridge | depth 2822 m m | reverse complement strand
CCGACATCCGACATCCGACATCCGACATCCGACATCCGACATCCGACATCCGACATCCGACATCCGACATCCGACATCCGGCATCCGGCAATTATTTCACAGCACTCCTGAAGTTTTCGGCTCTTGAGAGCACCATGCTAATTCCTTCATACTCTTCATTTTCAGCGCTAATTAAATTGGCTCCATGACTAAACCTGTCCCGTAATTTTTTCATAGCCGCCTGACCCTCATCCGAGAGCAGCTGCTTTGTGATTTTAGACTGCAAGTGTGGGGATACAGAGGGACTGACGGTGAATGCCTGGTTGGGATAAGGCAGGTGGGTGTGTATAGAGCGGGTTTTCTCCAGCAGAGGATCAAATTTTCTATGGTTTGTTTTGGGTATGACAGCGGCCACACATTTACCAAGGACAACTGAGTCAAAACCATCTTTCCAGCCTTTGGTGATCATATGTACAGGTTCTCTGGCGGGGTTTGAGTAATGACTCATCATTGTTAGCATGCCAAAATTAGGTGATTTGGGCGCACATACGGTCTTGCCAATAAGGTCATTCAGGGTGCGAATCTCTTTGTTGTCGCTTTTGGCGATAACACGCCAGATATGTAATTGTGGTAGTTTTGAAAGAACATTGTGTTGCGTATGCTCTATGCGCCAGCTAACAAAGTGAGGCCCATCAAAGACGAGGTCATACTCATTGTTCTGAATGCCACGGCTATACTCTGTCCAGTCGGCAGGATGTTTGTAGATGAATTTTTCACCGGTTGACTCGCTTAGGTAATCTGCAATGGGTTTGTATATTTCTTCGCCTTTTTTCAGGGTCTCTCTTGGGGGCGCAGCAAACAGATAATCTGATATTGCACTTACAGGGTAAAAAAATATAACTATGATGAATGCAATGTTGATTTTTTTTATGGATGCCATCGTGTTGTTCCCACTGTTTTTTTGTGAATCACTTTTAAATTAACCTGGTATTTTTGCCGATCTGGTAAACGGCCTGTTGTTGCTTGTTCAGACAATTATCAGTGTGTAATTTTAATATTGTCCAGGCACATCTGTACTACAGTATATACATTATTGTAGTACAGTGCTGTGTTTTTAATCAATACTCGATATATTATCTTATTATATTTTATAGAAGTTTTGTTACCGACTGGATAGAGTAAAGCGCTTTGCTTCATTTATACCCTGTAACGGCCAGTTAATGTGATATTAGTCACGTAAGATTATGGAATAGCCTGGTTTCAGGATGAAGTATTACTCACTTTTCTGGTAGGGGTGTGACGCAAAATTAGCTGATTATATCAATGATTTACAATTGGCTCATGCTCTCAATTGAATGTTTCATGATTAAAGACAGGCCAGAAATGTAGTCAGACCTGCTGCCGGAATGATCCAGGCAACTTCAAGCTTAAGCTTCATTAAAGCGAACAGTGAAACAACAAATATTGTGATGGTGATAAAGTTTATATCAGCGATCATAGACACAGCATATGCAGCAGATGCAATCATTCCAATAACCCCACAACGAACACCCTTTAGAGTCGCCTGTAATGTTTCAGATGACTTAAGTTTTGTAAGATAATGCGTGCAGACTAGCATGAGTATTGCAGGCGGCGCGAAGATGCCGATAGTCGCGGCGATGGCACCTGTAACACCTGCTACTTTGTATCCAATAAACGTTGCGCTGATTAAAATGGGGCCAGGTGTTATCTGCCCCATTGCAATGGCATCAACAAATTCTTTATGGGAAACCCATTGGTAGCCCTGTACAACAGTATCCTGTATTAATGGAATAAATACGAAGCCACCCCCAAACAATAACAGGCTCATGCTTGCAAATGTTGTGAATAATTGTCCGGCCAGGAGTGTTTGTGTGCCTGCGATAATTAAGACAGGAACCGAGAAAGCAGCAGCTGTTGTTATTATTTTCCAGGGTAAGAACAGGTTACGAAAAAAAGGCGGTGTGCAGGTAGCTTTCTGGTCAACTTCTGTGACTGAGAGGCTTTGCTTTTGCCGAAAGGCGAGCCAGCCGATTAGACCAGAAGTAAATATAACGCCCAGTGTTGTTGGGAATTTGTAGGCAGGTAAAAAAATATAAACCAGAACAAGTGTTACAAATGAGAGAAGCGCGATACTCTTTTCAGCATTACCCGTTAATGTTTTTTTCCCCATATTAATGGCTGCGGATATGATGATGGCAATGACAGCAGGCATGAAACCCAGGAAAATATTATTGATTGAGGGTATGCTGCCATATTCAAAATATACATAGCTGAGAAAAAGTATCAGAAAAAATGAAGGTAAAATCACAGCACTTGCACAGACTAATGCCCCGGGTATGCCACGAATACGGTAGCCGGCATAAGCGACAACATTCACCGCTACGGGGCCGGGAAGAATAGTGGCAAGGGAAATACCATCCAGCATGTCATTTTTGGAAATTATTTTTTCCCGGTCAACAAGATAACTCTGTACAACGGATATGAGGGCCATAAAACCGCCAAATGCTGTGCTACCAATTTTTAAAAATGTCCAGAAAAGTTTCCAGATGGACGTTTGATCGTCGCTTATAAAACTAGTTGCTTCGGAGTTCATCGGGTGTTCCTGATAACAGTTAATGTAAATAATCAGAGTTTTTTAGTAATATCCATCCTTGTGGCTAATTAAATAATATATGTATTTACTCAGGTAGCTAGGTTATAGGGATTTTGTCAATATTTAAATAGCCAATTGACAAAAAGGGAAAAAATCCCTATAGGGTAACTGCTTATATGGCTATATGGTTGTTTATACAGGTGAAATAATTGGTTAGGTTTTTGATTGAATTACTAAGGATTTACCTGGTTTAAACTGCGGGTATAGAAGATAGCGTTTATTTGCTAATAAAATATGATGGAAACTTAATCCAGGTTAAAGAATGCGTACACTGGATAATAAAAAATGCTTTGAGTCATTGCTCGGCCCCTGATTAGTGCGAGATCAAACTCATACATTCAATCAGATTAATTCAGGTTTATTGTCATTTACTCTATGGTGTGTAGCTTAAGTTACATATTCACGAGTTTTTCCAGGTTCAGGCATCCAGCAGCCCGTTTCTAATGGCCAGGCGAGTAATTTCAACGATACTGGTAGCATTGAGTTTACTGAGTATTCGTGTTCGGTGGTTGCTGACTGTTTTAGGGCTTAAATGTAGATCAGTAGAGATTTTGACTACAGACTGGCCATCTGCAAGCATGCAGAACACTTCAAACTCTCGCTCTGTCAGACCTTCAATTTTTTGCCTGTCAGAGGCCAGGGCATTATCAATATCATCGTTATCGTCAGTACGGTAGACTTTTTCACTCAGATAGGTGTGACCATTTATAATTGCATTTACGGCTTTGCTGAGCTCTTCTGCTGCACAGCCTTTGGTTAAGTACCCACTGGCCCCTGCCAGCGTTGCACGATTAACATATGCCATATCTTCTCTCATACTAAGAACCAGTATTTTAGCTTTACTGTCTTTGGCGTGCAGGTGGCGTACACCTTCGAGTCCTCCCATACCTGGCATGACCAGATCCATAATGACAGCATGGGGCTGAAACTGCTCATATACCTGGCAGGCTTTTTCAGCCGACTCTACTTCAAGGATGTCAAAGTCATTGTCTTTTTCCAGTAATTGCCTGAAACCTGCTCTTACTATGGCATGGTCGTCTACAAGCAGAATTTTTTTAATGCCGGAATCATCACTCATGCTGATGACTCCAGAGGGTATCTGGTGCACCGATGTATAGAACACCTGTGTGTGTCCAGCTTACGTTGCAGAGAGAAGTCGCAGTAGACTGTTAGTGTGTTTTCATGCATAGGCGTACAGGTATCATAGTTGCAGGATACAGAAAAAAGGTGCTCTGGCATGGTCAGCCTGGCTTCCATCGCTGTTGTTTTGAGTGTAGCAGCATTCATTTGCAGTAAGAGCTGGTAGCATGTAAAAAGTCTAAATTTTTCAATAATTTTCCATTTACTTATCTGTTTCACAGAGGTTTCAGGGTTGAGGCGCTATTGTATCTATCTAAGCACTGGATAGAAATAGATTTTTTCCTGTGATACCGATTAATAGAGTTACTCGTAGCTCAAAATTGCATTATCGGTGATCATAACAGCTTCCCTGATGTGTGCATTCGCTAGTGGTATGCGCATGAAAATTACCTGTAAGCAATTGAAATATATAATTATTTTAAATTTATTTGTGCCCGCCAGGAGAAAAAATAGCAACATACTCAAAGCTTTATAGCATAAAACTGGTGCTTTCAGGTGAGTTGAAACTGGCATCTGATTATTTAATACTTTTTTGATTCTACTCATTGTTTTTTCTCTCCGGATTAAATTTATTATGGAAATATGAATATCCAGAATGAATGGGGGTCTCAAAGAGAGTGCCTGTTCTGAAAAAGCGCTTGAATATTGAGTATGGGAACAGTCTGATCATTTTGTGACCTGAAACATGAGGCAGCAATTTTTTTCCATTTTGCTGTATTGGAGGGCAGCCCACACTGTTGATTATTATTGATTTTATCCAGTACAGGTGATTTGCTGAGTGGAATGCCGCCATAGGCTAATTCACCATTTTCAAGTTTGTATATCAGAATTGCAATAATACGGTAATGATCGGACTGTTTATTAGCCTGTTTTTCTACGCCGCCATTAGCCGATAGCCACTGGGCAATATCGAATATGGGTATTATTCGGTTGTTCCATATGGTCACATATTTACAATGCTCAGGGGCCTGTACAACGGGTGCCAGATGCATCTGATCTACGATGTGAGCCACTTCAAATTGCCCAACTGCCAGGCTAATGGTGGGGCTAACTTCAAGCACCCAGGCAGATACACCACTCATGATTTTCGAACCTTATATATAGTTAAGTATGTAGTTAAACAGGGTGTCAGCATTGCTCATCATACCCATTTGTTGCTCATTACGGGCATTCTGGTAGAGGCACAAATGTGTTAGAGGCATATTTGTACTGTGCATACATTCAGGAACAGCCTGAGTATGAATGTTGTTGAGAGTGATTTCTCTTATGTTCTGACATAGAATCGCTATCTCACCGCTGGCGTGTCGTGCAATTACGCATTGAGGTTTTTCTACCGGGCAGGCGTTTATGAGTTCGAGTGTCGAAGAGAAGCCATATACATTAATTTTTTTACCAGCGCTTTTAGCTGTGCCAGAGATATATCCAAGATGCTTATCTGCTGTGCTGTTTTTCTCAAATACATAATCAGCGCCGACAGCATAAACTTCATTTTTGGCAAGTAAAATCTCTGTGCCATTAAAAGATAGAATGGTAAGGCGAAGCTGTTTGGCGACCGAGGTTTGCTGAGTGGTTATTATTGATGCCAATGTTTGTTCCCGGGTAATGTATCAGGCACTTTCTAACGCGTCCTGAATGTGTATAGCCAGCTCTTCTTCTTCAAATGGCTTAACCATATAATGATTTACACCTCGGTTATAAGCCGTTGTTCTGTGCTTTTCAGTTGATCGTGATGTGATCATAATCACCGGCATATCCTGTGTCTCTGCGTTTGCCCGGATATGACTGGTTAGTTCGAGGCCATTCATTCTCGGCATTTCCATATCTACGAGGATAAGATCTGGCTTGTGTGCCTCAATCAATGATACCGCTTCCATTCCATCACGAGCAGTGCGCACTTCAAGACCAAGATCCTGTACGAACTGGGCGAGGGACTTTCTTGCACTGAGTGAGTCATCCACAACAAGAATGTATGAGGTCTGTTGTTCTGTATTGCTCAGTTCAGGTGCTGGCACAGCGGGGTATTTAAGATGCGTTGGTATCGCGTTTGCGGATTGCAGTAACTCGGGAATATCTATAACGGGTGATATGCTTCCATTGCCCAGCACTGTTGCACCAATAATACCAGGAATTTTGGGAATAAAAGGTCCCATTGATTTTACGACTACATTCTGGCTGTCGAGTACGTCCTGAACCAGTATAGCCATATTGCCACCGGTGTCATCTTTTACCAGAATAACCGGGCGAGTATCCCGCTCTATGTCTCGTCGGTCTTTAGGCAGGTTAAGCAAATCTTCGAGTAAGCAGATATTGTATGTTTTATCGTTGAAATTGAAAAATGTTTCATGGCCCAGATTTTTAATGACACTGTGGCCAGGGTATAAAATTTCTTCAATGCCACGATTGGAAAATGTATATGTGTTTTCTCGTACACGTATTAGCAGGGACTGGGTAGAGAATGATGATACAGGGAGCATAAGTGTAAATGTGCATCCTTTCATGTGCTCAGAATTTATTTCCAGGCTACCTTTAAGCTCTCGAATGTGGCTATTTACAACATCAAGGCCAATGCCGCGCCCCGAAACATGATCTACTTCATTTCGCGTTGTGAAGCCGGGGCTTAGAATAAGCATATAAAGGCTGGTTAAATCTACCTCACTCTGCTGGCCAATTATGCCAAGCCTAATGGCTTTATCCTTAATTTTTTTTATGTTCAGGCCCTGTCCATCATCCTTTATTTCAATTTTTATCTGGTCGCCTTCACTGGTAAAAGTCAGCTTGATTAACCCCGCCGATTTTTTGCCATGGTCCGTACGTTGATCAACGGGTTCGATGCCGTGGTCAATTGCATTTCTGAGGATGTGCATGAGTGGTTCAATCATTTGATGAAGTACTTCACTGTCCATTTGCGTATTATTGTGCTGAACCTCAAGCTCAACCTGTTTATTTGTCTGCCTGCAGGTCTGCTTTACCCCTCGTCTAAGTCTGGCGATAATATTTTTTGTAGGCACCATGCGTGTTTTTAAAACAAGACTCTGACTTTCCTTTTGCAGTTTATCCTGAGAAATAACCAGACTCTGGAGCTGGTCGATGTCTTTTTCTAACAGCTGAGTTATTTCGATGGCATCAGCGGCTATTTCAACAAGTTGCCTGCTCATTGCGTGTAGCTCATGAAATTCATCAAGTTCCAGAGGGTCGAATTTTTTGTCTACTGTTTCTACTGTTGTCTGTCGATTGTTTAAAAGACCCTGAATATCGATGACATGCTCAAGTTCAAAAGATAATTTCTGTAGAGACATATTGTGCGTTTTTAAACCACTGTATCGGCTCTTAATTGTTTTTATATACTCATAAACCTGAGATGTTGAGATTAAATTTTCACCGGTTAGCCTGAGAAGTTCATCTGCCAGTGTAACAGGAACCCTGAGGGTTGCCTTCGGTGAATGAGCCGAGGAAATACGATTAGCCGTCTGCTCAGGTGGCGTGTTAGATGTATCAGTCTTAAAGGCAAGTAGCGGCGAGGCCGCTGTCCTGTTTTTGCTGGGCGGCTGTTTTTGCGTTGCACCCTCGATATCAAGTTTGTTCGCCCAGTCTAAAATGCTTTGAAATATCTCCTGGCTGTTGTCCGGCGGCGCGTCAATACCCAGTAGGGCCTCTGACATCGTTTCCAGGCAGTCTGCGGCATCACTGAGAATGTTATACAGTTCTGTGGAGGGTAGTTTTTTTGCTTTTGACTGAATTTCCAGGATATCTTCAAGGTGGTGAGTCAGGTTTGCAATTCCTTTAACACCTACGACATTGCTAGCACCTTTGAGGGTGTGTGCAATTCTCTGTGCAACATCAAGGTACTCAATGTTGTCCTGAGTATGTAAATTTTGCAGTGCATTTGAAAACTCCTCAGTTTGCACTGGCAGGTCAAGTAGTAATGCATCCAGTAATTCGTTATTTGCATCATCTGGCAATTCAAGAGATACATCCTCTGCACTGGCGGTATTCTGGCGGATATTTTTTTCTTCTTCTTTTAACCGAGGAGAGGTTAGAAGTGACTGCAATTTTAATTTATCATCGTCGGTGAGAGGGTCGGGCCATAGACTGTCAGAAAGATATTGCGTGATACTAAAAGCGGCATTAGCAGGAGAGCGGGTGCTGCTCGAAATATCCTTTAAGTATAGATGAATGAGCGCAGGCCATTTTTCGATAAGAATTTTATGTGCATCTGACAGGCTGATTTTTTTAATGGCCAATAAATGCACATTGGTAGAAATAAACCTGCAGCTATTTCCAAGTCCTTCAAGTCCAATCATGTCAATGGCATTGCTGATGTGCTCAATTAGTTCTGCGATACCAATTAAGTGGACATTTAATTCTGTTATGCCTATGTCGAGAGGTATTTTGCTGTATGTCTCATCTTCTATGACTTCATCTAGCTCATCACAGATCAGGGTTACCAGCTCCTGCTGTTGCTCAGTGATAGCGAGAGAGTCGGTTTGCCTGCCAGGTACCTGGTCTGAGTGAATTGCATCTATTTCAGGGGGTGTTTCCAGGTCTGCCTCGTCGTATTCTGGCAGCATGGCCTCAAGTATATCTTCCTGGGCTTTCGATGTGTCAGCAGGGCCTGGATCAAAACCGGTATCTATATCGTTACTAAAACTATTCAGATCCAGAATGGATTCACTATCTGTATTTATGTTCTCAGATATTATTATATCAGAGCTTAGGTCGGGTTCTATGATGAGCTCAGCTGGATGCTCTCCAGGATGCTCTGGTGTTTCCCCAGGCGCGTCTATTACAGTCGAGGGAACCAGTAACGTTAACAGTACTTTTTCCTCGTCTGCGGATATTGGCCGAATCCAGTGTTTGTTTTTAAGGTGCCTGAGAAATTTGGCATCAGGAATCTTACTTTCGGGGATGAGTATATACTCGGACAAAATAGTCGGTATTTTTTGTAAAAATGAAGATTCATCTCTGGTTAGAGGCCTTTTTTCACCAATGAGCTGTTCCAGTCCCTCTTCAATAATAATAGAGAAGCAGGCCAGACTTTCATGTGCCGATGGGTTCAGGCATTCACAAGCTGTCTGTAATTGCCTGGCGTATTGATGCAGATGCGTTGCCACATCGCCAGTATTACTACCTGTTGCCCATTTTAAAAGGTGTGTAGCGGTATCAGACAGGGCTGCAATTTCATTGCCAGGGCTTCTCGATTCATTGTCATGATTTGGCATTTCAGCTTTCCGCAACTACTCAAACAGCTTTTTTGCCAGGCTGTAGTATTTCAGGCTGTTGTGTCTGACTCGCAAAGCCTTCCTGTTCTGGTAGTTTAAATACGCCGACAACAGTTACAAGGTTTTCTGAATATCGAACCAGCTTGTCAGTACTCTTGTTTTGTTCTAAAAGCTCACGTCCTGTTCTTTCTGTACTTTCTTTAATGACTCTGGCTCTATCAAGTAGCTGCTTACTAATAGAAACCTGCTGCTCAGAGCTTTTTGCAATTGTTTGAACAGATTTTACAAGATCACTGGTTGCCTGCTGAGTTTGCTCCATGCTTTTACAGGCCTGGTGGGTGAGGCGTGTGCCCTCTGCTACCTGGCTAATCACAGTGTTCATTATGTCAACAGTGTCGGATGTTTCTGCGCGGATATTACTCACCACTGTTGATATTTCAGATGTCGCCTCACGAGCATTTTCTGCCAGCCGTTGTACTTCTTCGGCAACTACGGCAAAGCCTCGTCCTGCTTCACCGGCCGATGCGGCATGCATACTGGCGTTTAAAGCCAGAATATGCGTGCGCTCTGCAATGCTGTTAATTAGATTAACGATACCGGATATTTCCTGAGAACGCTCTCCAAGACGCTTGATTCGTTTTTCAGTTTCACTGATGGTGCTTCTAATGGAGTTAATGCCCTCAGCCGAGGAGAGTACAGCTTCCATCGCATGCTGTGTGTTTTTGATTGTGGTTTCAGCTTTTTTATTGGCATCTTTTGCGTCACGAGCAATGATATTAACAGCGTTTACAGAGTTTTCTAATAACAGGGCCGTGTTTTCTACTTCTTTACGCTCGTTATGAGCAACCATTATTACTGAATCAGACTGTTTTTTTACAGTAGCAGAAACATTAGCAACCTGGGAAGCGGTGCTCTGAACCTGCTGCATTATTTTTGCAGTTTCTTTGGACAATAAGTTGAGAGAGTCGCTAATGGCACCGGTAATATCCTCGGATACAGGGATTTTCATTGAGAGGTCTTTTTCCTGCGCGAGTGTGCTCACTGCTCGAATCAGGTCAATAACAGAATTGTTTAATTTTTCACTTTCTTTTTCTGTGAGAGCCATTGAAGTGAGTCGCTCATCCAGCAGTTTATCAAATGCATCTGATAGCTCACCTAACTCATCGCCTCGGTTGAGATTAGAACGTGCATTCAGATCGCCTTCATTAACCTTAACTACCGTATCCTGTAGTTTTTTCATGGGCTTGATGATACTTCGGGCAAGAAAAAACAGACCAGCAGAAATGATAAGCGCAATAATTAGCAGTGTGGCAATAAAGAAAATAGTGATGTTTAATCTTTTTTCTGTGGCTACTTTGCGACTAGTTGAAACAATTTCTGCACTGATGCCGATCATCTTTTTAAATAGAGGCTGAATGCTTTTAACCGCAATTTTCACATCTTTTTTCTGTTTGGTAAGCAATGTAATTGTGTCAGATGTTGTGATAAATGTTTTATTAAAAATTGACATTAATTTAAAGAGATTAAGCTTTCTATCGGATGATAGCTCTGAAGATTTCAGAATATCTTTGAAAGTTTTTATTTCAATAACCACCTGGTCTCTAAACTTTTCATCTCCTATACGTAAAAACTCATTGAGATTTTGCTGTATTTTAAGAAATGAGCGATCCAGTACAGGGGAGTCAATTTTTTTAAGTGTTATAGCTATCTGCTCGCCTGTCTCAGTCAGGTCTGATAACAGGCCAGTGTTCTTGTCAAGGCCAATCTCAATCTGAGATTCGGCGGCTTTGATGAATTTGTCCCGATATGTTTCAAATGCATCGCCTAGCTCGGTCACAATGTTGAGTTTTTGCTCGTTACTGACAAGGTTAGTCAGGTTTTTCAGATTCTGGCTAGCGACAATAATACGAGTGTCAAATTTTCCAAGGAAAATAGGGTATCTTTTAAGGTAAAACTCAACTTCGTTGAGTCGGGCATTAAGAAGCTCGACCTGTATTTCCTGGATGCCGTTTTCAAACTGGATCATCTTTTCGGATGTTTTTAGCGCGCCTTCTTCAGATTGTAGAACCTGCTGGTAGGCAAAGCCAATAATTAAAAAGCCAAGTAACAGAGCAATTAAAATACCTGTAAGCTTATGTGTTATTTTAATATTACCAGCAGAACTAATGTTCATTAAAGACCTGCCTTGCCTGTTTGGTTTCATGGAGCTACTCCGGTATACAAATTCAGCTGTGTGGGTACATCTACTATCAGAATAAGTCATATAGTAATGAGGTACAGTCTGGTAAATCATGGCGTGTTCGGGAGCCCTGAATGTACCTGTTTTAATCTAATTATCTGCTTTGATCAGTAATAGTCTTTGACATATCAATGGCCCGGATTAGTTATACTGGTTAATTATTATGCACTAATTATTATGCACTAAATTCCGAGCTAATTTACTCTGGAGTATTCCAGTGTCAATGCATGTTGCTGATGTTATAGCACAATCTGCTCTTTTATCGATTTAAAGTAATCGCTGTGGTTAAATTCTAACCATATTTTCTCATCGGCAGCGTAAACCTTGTCTACATAGTTTTTCAAACTGGCAAGGTGCTCCGGGATTTCGGGCATGATATTCCAGCTACCTGTGTCGCAGGGGCCTGGCATGCGATCGAGAAGTATGCCCACTGCCATGCTATCTTTGCCCAGAACAAGCAGGTTGATGTCCTCGGATTGTTGTGGAGGATATCCAAGCAACAGGGCTAAATCGTAAACAGGCACCAGATTTCCGCGTAAGTTTACCAGACCTTTCATCCAGTGCGCTGTATTGGGGACAGGGTAGATGCTGACATTTCTTACAATTTCACTGAATGTGCTCGGAGCAATGAGAAAACCGATATGCCCAATTGTAAAACCATACTGGCTAGCGGCATCTGTGGATGACAGATCAGCATTGCCAAAAACACCCAGCTGGGGTTCTGTAAATCGGTTTAAAGCATCTTCGGGTTTTAACCAGTTCTCGCCGGGATTGTTCATTCGTCTCAATTTGCCTGGTTGCTATGTTTCAGTTTGTTATGCTTGAGCTTCAGTGGCCTGTGTAAAGAAAGCAGGTCTGGCCAGCAGGTTACGTCGCTACCTGATAAGACAGTCTCAGGGGTGACGAGCCTGCTGTGCCGGTTATACTGTAATGAGCCTGTGTAACCAGGTTGCTCCACTATAAGGTCTGTTTTTATTCTGCTACTAGTTAAGCGCTGTTATCTGATCAAGTATTTGCTCAGGTGTAAAGGGTTTGGTTATAAATGCTTTTCCACCCTGAAGCTCAGCCCATACTCTATCGGCTTTCTGGTTTTTACTGCTTACAAATACAACAGGTATACTGCGTGTATCGCCATTTTTTGATATTTCACGGCAGGCATCATAGCCATCAGCGCCTTCCATAACAATATCCATAAAGATTAAGTCTGGCTGCTCACTCTTAGCCATCTGTATTGCCTCTATGCCAGTTGTAGCGGTTAAAACAGAGTATCCAGCATCCGAAACGATACTTCTGATGTTTGCAAGATCCATTGGGGAGTCATCTACTAATAACACTTTATTTATTGCCATAATCATTTCCTCGTTGAGATATCGGGCTATTTATTATTATGCTGCGAGTTTACTGCTTGTACTTATCTAATCTCCGTATTAATGATGTCCATATTCAGGGTAGCGAATATTGAATGAATTTCATATGGGAAATTTACTCGTTTTTCACTAAATACGCATTTAATATTTACAACTCCAGATATTCCTGAGTGATTTTTTGAAATTCCTCATGTTTTAATGGCTTGGTCAGGTAACTGCTACAGCCGGATAATGAGCCTCGTACCTTATCAAAAGGTGAGGATTTCCCTGTCAGCATGACGATAGGTGCGCTTTTGGCGAGGTTGAATTTTTTTAAGCTCTTACAAACCTTGTAGCCGTCCATACCCGGCATCATCACGTCCAGGTAGATGATGTCGTACTGATTTGAGCGGCACAGACTGATTGCCTGATCACCATTTTCCGCAAATTCTACCTTAATGTTTAGCAGTTTTAACTGAATTTCCAGCTGTTTTCTAACCGTCGCATTATCATCAACAACCAGTGCGCTGTATAATGATGACTTTAGCGCGTTATGCTCGGCAATTTCTTCGAGAAAACTGCTTGACAGGCTGGATTCGTCCGAGCTTGCGCCAATCGTGAGTTCAGGGATAAAATTCAGCTCCTTTACCGTCATTGTATCAAGGGTGCTGAGTATCTGGGCGGCTTTAATCGGCAGGTTCAGGTTGTAGATCTGATTGCCCTTAACCTTGCGTCGGCCGATAAAGACAGTGGCGACATCCGGCATTTTGTTAGGCTTTAAGTAACGCTTACACCAGTAAGCAATGGCTTCGTCATTGTCTGAATTTACCAGGAACAGGGTTTCAGAGCGAGGCTCTTCAGTATCCGTCAGCGTATAATTCCTGATCGATCCTGATGAGACTCTCAGCACTCGCTTGAGCTTTTGCTTGTCGTTATCGGATATACCAATGGGGAATACCTTAAATTCCTGTGCTGCACCCATAATTCTTTATACACTCTAAATTAAAAATAAACCTGATCAGTAATTTTATCATTACTGACAGCCTTCATAACTTGATCCAGGGCATACTGTGCTGTTTATCACAGAGTACATGAATATAAGCCCATTAAATAAACGGTTAATATTTATAAGTATTAACGTGTATTGGTATCCTGTCAATACCTGATTATCAAAAGTAGTGTTAAGTTGTTCCCAATAGTTGTCTTTTGTTCGGTGCTAATTCCAGACTCAGCTTTTTTATAAAATATTGAGTAAGCTTCAGTGTGTGGTAGTGATATAAATATTGACTGAATACATAAATGTTTCATAATTGATTGACATATATATAGTGTAATATTGCTAATTGGCTATAGGAAAAATTCCCGAGTTGCTCAGTAAGCCTGCTGAATCACCCTGGAGAGCACTGTAGTATGTGGGGGATAATGGGAAACATCCCTGAAATATGCCTGCTCACAGCCGGGTCGCTGATAAACATTGGGCAAGTGAAGGAGCGTGTTGGTACATATATTCAGGTTATCTGTATACTTCAGAAAAAAAGGGGGGCGGCGTGCAACAGCCTTTTACACAAATTAGTCGTATTATAGTGAGTATTGAAAAGCAGCAACTTTTTTGCACTGGAGTTGATGGGCGTGTTTTAAGAGAGTACGCTGTATCAACCTCACGTTTTGGTGTGGGTAATCAGCAGGGAAGCTTTAAAACGCCATTGGGTGAGCACCGCATTGAGCAGAAAATTGGTGCGGGTTGCGAAATTAATGAAGTATTTGTGGGTCGCCAGGCGATTGGTGTGCTTGATGAGTTGAGAGGTCGGAGTGAGTTATTACCCGATGACATTATTAGCAGCCGCATTCTGTGGCTCAGTGGGACGCAACCGGGCATTAATCAGGGAGAGGGTATTGATAGTTTTCAGCGTTATATCTATATTCATGGAACAGCGGAAGAAGATAAAATTGGGTTTTCTGCATCTCATGGCTGTATACGCATGTGTAATAAAGATGTGATTGAGCTTTTTGACCGGGTAGATGAAGGTTGTATTGTGGATATACAGGAAAAATAAATATGAGTGATTTTGAGCAATTTGAGGCGCAGTGGGCTTTTGCCACACAGGCCGTTAGAGCGGGACAGAAACGTAGCCATGAGCAGGAACATAGCGAGCCTATTTTTCCAACCTCCAGCTTTGTTTTTAATTCGGCAGCAGAGGCTGCGGCGCGTTTTTCCGGTGAACAGCCCGGTAATATATATTCGCGCTTTACCAATCCTACGGTTAGAACGTTTGAGCAACGTCTGGCGAGGTTAGAAGTGGCCGAGTGCTGTGTGGCAACGGCATCGGGAATGTCGGCAATTTTAGCGTGTTGCCTGGGGATATTAAAAACGGGAGATCATATTGTTTCTTCACGCAGTATTTTTGGAACCACCACCGTATTGTTTAGCAATATTCTGGCCAGGTTAGGTATTGAAACTACATTTGTTGATTTATCCGACCTTGATGCATGGCAGAAGGCGATACAGAAAAACACACGTCTGCTGTTTCTTGAAACACCGTCTAATCCATTAACCGAACTGGTGGATATTAGAGCATTGTCGGAATTGTCCCATGCCCGTAATTGCCTGCTGGTGGTGGATAACTGCCTGTGTACACCGGCTTTGCAGCAGCCAATTTTACTGGGTGCTGATGTGGTTATCCACTCGGCTACCAAGTACATTGATGGTCAGGGGCGATGTATGGGAGGTGCGGTGCTGGGCACAGAAGAAATTGTTGGAACGGATGTGTATGGATTTCTACGCAGTGGCGGGCCTACGATGAGTGCTTTTAATGCATGGGTGTTTTTAAAGGGGCTGGAAACACTGGATATCCGTATGAAAGCACACAGCCAGAATGCACTGTCACTGGCACTGTGGCTGGAGAAACAGCCGCAGGTAGAGCATGTTTATTATCCAGGCCTTGAATCCCATCCTCAGCATGCTCTGGCAAAATCTCAGCAGTCTGATTTTGGGGGGTTGCTATCCTTTGAGTTAAAAGGTGGCAAAGATGCTGGCTGGGCATTAGTTGATGCAACGCAAATATGTTCAATTACTGCTAATCTGGGAGATACCAAAACCACAATAACGCATCCGGCAACGACAACACATGGGCGACTAACACCTGAGCAGCGTCAACGCTCGGGTATTGCAGATGGTTTGATTCGAATTGCTGTGGGCCTGGAAGATATTGAGGATATTAAGCAGGATCTGGCGCGTGGTATGTAGTGGCGCAGGTGGCGTATACGGCGTTTAAATGCAATGACTGAGGAAATAAAACCGGTGTCAGGCTTAAATAATATCATTATTGCAGAGCGGAGCATTCCATTATTGCTGGTGGTTGATGATGATATTGTGGTGCGCAGTATGTTGATTAAGGCGTTGCAAAAGCAGAATTTTGAGGTGATTGATGCGCCCAATGGCGCAGAAGGTCTGGAGCTGTTTCGAAATTACCGACCGGATATGGTTTTGCTGGATGTATTAATGCCGGTTATGAACGGCTTTGAAACCTGTCAGATAATGCGTGAGCTGGATCCTGAACGCACGGTTCCCATTATTATGCTGACCGGTCTGGATGATGTGGTTTCTGTCGATCGATCTTTTGAAGCGGGGGCTACAGATTTTATTACCAAGCCGGTTAACTGGAGTCTGTTTTCGCAACGTGTGCGCTATGCATTGAAATCACGAGAAATGGATTTTGAGCTGAGAAAAAGTCGTCACCGAATAAATCATGCGCTAAAAGTTGCCATGCTGGGTTACTGGGACTGGGATTTAAAAAGCGGCAATATTATTTTCCCCTCAGGTGTACTGGACATGCTCGGTATTGACCACAAACGCCACCTGACATTACAGGAATTTATTAGCTATGTGCATTATGAGGATCGCGATCGAGTGCTGCATGCCTTTGACGATGCGCGTAATCGGGGCACGCGCTTTGTGCTGGAACACCGCCTGCCAGGGGACGATAATAAGGAGCGTTATGTTTATCAGCAATGTGAAGTCATTATGGATGAAGCAAAAAAACCTCGTTACGTGCTGGGTGTTATTCAGGACATAACCACAATGAAACGGGCTGAAGACATGATATTGCATCAGGCGTATCATGACTTATTAACGGATTTACCCAACCAGACATTGTTTAAGGAGCGTTTAACACATGCGATAAAAGTCGCAGAGCATGCTCGGCATCAGGTGGCTGTGGTGGTGCTGGATATTGATCGTTTTCAGCTTATTAATGAAAGCCTGGGGCATGATACCGGTAATGAGTTACTGCTGGCATTTGCGGGTTTTCTGAGGGGAGTTGTTCTTGAGAGTGATACGGTTGCTCGCATCAGTGGCAATGAGTTTGCTATTTTGCTGGAAAGTCCGGCATCGATTGATGAGGTCAGCTCGGTGTTAAGCGGCTTGAATCAGGCTTTAAAAGACAGCATATTTGAGCTGGCTGATCAGAAAGTCAGAGTCACCCTGAGCCTGGGTGTTGCAACCTACCCGGATGATGAAATGGATGCAGGTGGCCTGATACAGTGTGCCAGTGCAGCAATGCGTAAAGCCAAAAGCCTTGGTGGTGATCAGGAGCATTTCTACACGCATGATATGAATCGGCGAGTTGACGATCGTCTTCGTATGGAGTCTGATTTACGCACGGCGATAGAAAACAATGAGCTTGAGCTTTTTTATCAGCCACAGGTTGATGCCAGATCACGTAAAATTGTTGCTTCAGAAGCACTGGCGCGCTGGCGTCATAAAGACCATGGTCTGGTGTCGCCTATTCGTTTTATACCGCTGGCAGAAGAAACCGGATTAATACAGCCGCTAGGGCACTATGTACTTGAGCAGGCGATAAAGCAGACAAGGCAATGGAATATGCAGGGCTATCCGCTGAGTGTGGGTATTAACCTCTCTGCACGACAGTTTATGCAGCCTGATCTGGTTGAGCAAATTAAGTCTTTAATTGCGCAATATGAGATAGACCCGAAGTATATTGATCTGGAAATTACAGAAACAATTGCTATGCAGGATGCGGATAACAGCATTAATAAAATGCACCAGTTAAAAGCACTGGGGGTAAAATTATCCATGGATGATTTTGGTACAGGTTATTCATCTTTAAGCTATCTTCATCAGTTTCCCCTGGATGTATTAAAAATTGATCGTTCATTTGTAAAAGATATTACGGGAAATGGCGAGGATGGTGCGATTGCAAGGGCGGTGATTGCAATGGCGCATAGTATGAAACTAAAAGTGATTGCAGAAGGTGTGGAAACGGAAATCCAGTACTCTTTTTTACGCGCTCATGGGTGTGAAATTATACAGGGGTATCTTATATCCAGACCGGTGCCGGCTGATGAGTTTGAAGCGTTATTGAGTGCGAAGTTATAAGGAGCTGGTTCTGTCATCGCATTCCCGCACTGTAAATAAAGTATTAGAAATAAACTGCGCAGTTGAAAAATCATCATTTGGGTCGAGGGTTTCTGAAGACATTTCTGGAGTCAGTCTCATATTCAACCAGTATTTTCAGACTCAATGATAAAATACATCTTAACGCCCGCGACTTCAAAAATATCATTATCATTGAGTGGTTCGGCACGTGCTCCAATTTCCCTGTTATTAACGCGAGGGCGTTGAGCATTTTCGTCGCCATCAATGTGCATTATAAAGTACCCCGTAGGGCGGCGGGTAATAGCGGCCACCTGTACGCCGGGCTGGCCCAGTGTGGTGAGCATTTTTGTGAGAGGCAGCTCTCTACCTATGTTAGCACCACTTATGATACGTATTTTAGCTTTTTGCTGGTGGCTGTTTGCTGAATCAGATGATGTGATTTCCGCTACAATTTTGCCAATAGACTCATTTATCTTCTGGTCGCCTCTGGTCTCCTGCATGTCAGGTGCTTCAGGGTTTATAATCATGGTTGTTGCAAACTCATCCTCAGCGCCGGCAGTTTCATTGACGTAGGTGATTTCGTGTTTTCCAACCTTGATGACATCCTCATGCCTGAGTACCTGCTTTTTAACCAGGGTGCCATTCAGGTACGTACCGTTTGTACTGTTGATGTCTTCTATAAATGAATCATGAAGGATAGTGAGTATTTTTGCATGGTGGCTACTGACGGCAAGGTTGTCCAGTTGAATGTCGTTATCATCTGTGCGTCCGATGGTAGTGATCTCTTTTACCAGCTGGAACGTCTGTTTTTTTCCATCATCCAGGCTAAATTGTATGTTTGCCATGTGGTTATCCGAATTGATTGCCTGTTATTTGTTTCGAGCGGGAGTGTCGTAAGGCTGCCCAGGACATCTCAGGACGGGCCAGGCTGAATTGCAATAGCCTACCTATGAGAATATATCAAAAAACCGGGAAAGCCAGCCTGAACTTGCAGGGAATTCTTTTACGATCTGTGCGAGCATCACAGAGACATTGTCTCTACCGCCGTGTTCTTTGGCCTGTCTTATTAACTCTACACACATTTTTTGCAGGTTATCGTAGTAGTTTAGTTGAATGTCTTCAATCAGATCGTCATTGATCATATCGCTTAAGCCATCTGAGCATACCAGGTAGGTGTCACCGGTGAGAACAATGTCTTCCTGCAGGTCAATATCTACACCCGGGCTGATACCAACAGCACGCGTGACCAGATTTTTGTTTAAAGACTTTTCGGCCTCTCTGGGCGTGTAGAAACCACGATCGACAAGTTCCTGCAATAAAGTGTGATCCCGTGTCAGCTGCTCCAGCACATCACCACGCATTCGATACAGACGGGAGTCACCCACATGAGCAATCGAGACTCGATTGTCATAAAACAGTAACACGACAACAGTTGTTCCCATACCTTCATATTTTTCGTTGTTTTTTGAGGATTCAAAAATTTTCAGATTAGCGTCTTCTATGGCGTTTTCTACCGCCATGCTCTCAAGGCTGTAGCCGGTCTTCTCATCAGTACCACCGGGTGAAATAGTGGGCAGTGTTGATGTCAGATTTTGCATAATGGTGTCAACCGCAATGGCGCTGGCAATTTCACCACCTTTGTGACCGCCCATACCATCCGCCAGCACGAGCAGCCCCAGTTCTGTACTGTAGCCGATGCTGTCCTCATTATGGTCACGTACCAGACCTTCGTCTGTGATCCCTGTGATGTTTATTTTATCGATGAGGCTCATTATGTACTGGCTTTAGCTTTTTGTCGGTCTGTTTTTCGGCGCAGCTTTCGGCTGTGTTTTCTGTGTTGATTTCTGGCCTGGTTCCGGGCCAGATTTCCCTGGAGGTTTTCCTGTGGATTTTCCTGAGGCTTTCTGCGTAATAATTTGTGCGCATTTACGCAGGTCGAGGGCCATCCGGGCACCACTCTGATAACGTTTCTCCTGGTTTTTTACGAGTGCACGATTGATAATAACGGTGATACAGCGTGGAAGATTCTCGCGGATACTGGCGGGTTCCGGGTGCGCCTCGTTAGCAATTTTATACATTAATGTGGCCATTGAATCACCCTGAAAGGGCAGGCGGCCAGTGATCAGTTGAAACATCATAACACCGAGCGAAAACAGGTCGGAGCGGCCATTTACTTTTTTACCGGCAAGTTGCTCAGGCGACATATATGAAGGGGTACCCAGCACCATACCTGTTTTTGTTTTGCTTGAATCGGTGATGCGGGCAATGCCAAAATCGGTTATTTTAAGTGAGTTTGATTCGGGCTCATACATAATGTTAGCGGGCTTGATGTCCCGGTGCACAACATTTTGTTTATGTGCGTAATCCAGTGCTTCAGCACAGCGCCGAATAATGTCAAGTACACGGAGAATGGGCAGCAGGTTATCGGCTTTACCATAGCGCACCATGTCGTGTCCCTTTAGAAATTCCATTGCGATGTAGGCGAGGTCGTGCTCTTCTCCTGCATCGTAAATGGTGACGATATACGGATGGCTTAAACGCCCGGCGGTTTCAGCTTCACGGAAAAAACGTTCTTTTACATTGCGCAGTTCATCGTCTTTAAACTCCTGTGACAGGGCCATGGTTTTTATCGCAACAACGCGGGATATTTTTGGGTCTTTACCCAGATATACTGCGCCCATAGCACCCTTGCCGAGCTCTTTTTCCACTTCGTAGCGGCCCAGCATCGGTTTTTCTACACCGTCCTTATTCAGCATTAATGCAGCGCTGGCAGAGCTACCTGTGCCGCCAAGAATCATGGTCTCTTCCATCGCGCTGGCGCGGTTTATACGCTGCTTTAAATCGCGGAATTTAGGGTTGATGCCTTTCATTACCTGGTAGACAGAGCCGGCCTTATTGAACTGGCGTTTACGTTCGAAATCCAGCGCCAGGTTGTAAAGCAGCTCCAGTGATTCAGGCGAACCAGGCAGGCGTCGAAACTTATCGAATGCGGCATCTAACTGCCCCTGGCCCTGTAGAGATAAACCCAGCATACGGTTGGATTCTGCCGATTCAGCATGCAATGCCTTATTGCCTTTTTCGGTGCTGAGAAAATGCCGGGTGGTCAGCAACAGATGCCCGGCCATTAACAGTATGGATGGGGTTACAAGCTGTAACCAGAGTCCGCTGTTTGTCATGAGTGAGTAATGGGCTACAAATAGTGCGCAGAGCATTAAAAGGGTCAGGGTAGCGGAAAGGCCTGCTTTCATTCGTGGAAGCAGAAAAATAATGTAGATGGCGATGAGCAATGTAGTACCCGCAACCGTGGGTACGCCCCAGGCGGGTTGAATAAAAAAGTCTTCATTGAGAATACTGGAAACGGAATGTGCGAGGGTGAGAACCGGCGGCATACTGGAATTTATGGGAGTTACCTTTGTGTCACCAATGTCAGCCGCTGTAGCGCCGATAAGTACTGTTTTGCCCCTGTATTTTGAGGCAGGAATTTTCCCCTCCAGGACATCATAAAATGAATCAGCCTCAAATGCGTGGTTATTCCCTCTGTCGCTATAGAAGAAAGTGTTCATGAGTAATTGTTTACTGGTTTTAATCGTCAGTTGTTTTAGCTCAATGCTATCGCCCAGATTAACAGTGACATCGTCAGGCCTTAAATTGAGTGTTTTTATGGCCAGTAGTAGTGCCATAGAAGGGTACATATCGTCGAAGTAGTCAACAACCAGTGGCTCCGATCGGATGCTGCCGTCTGAGTCCTGCCAGGGGATGAGCGCGCCAACACTGTTAGCGACCTCTCCCAGGCTCTCAATGGGATAAAGCACATCAGTTACGGATAATGGAAGCTGGTTGCTGGTATTGTTTTTTATATTTTTCAGCCTGTTTTTACGGATATAGCGGGGCAGGTCGTTGTCTGAGCGCCCCTGTGAAGAATCTGTATCCATGCGCATGGCGAGTACAACATTACCGGTGTCGCGCAAACTGTCTGCCAGTTTCTGATCTGTGTTTAGATCGTTTTCGGCCTGTAGTAGCATAAGGCCCAGACTTTTAATATCAGCGGTGTGTTTATCGGTTCTGGCCGTGCGCTGAGATAACTGATGAGTCAGGCTGCTATCATTGTAAAATTTTAACAGGCCCTGAATATGGCGCATGCCCGGATCTATCTGGGGTTCGCTAAAATAAATGGTCTGGCCAATGACTTTTGCGCCACCCTGTTTCAGAATACGGTGCATTTTGGCCTGAATATCCCGGGGCCAGGGCCAGCGGCCCATGTTCGCAATGCTGACATCATCAATGGCAATAATGGCGATTTTGCCATTGGGGGAGTGTTCCGAGAGACGTACGCCAAAGTCATAAGCGACGCGCTCCAGGTTATTGAACAGCCCCGTTTTACCGGATAAAATAATTACAATGCATATGGCAAGACCTGCAAACCAGTCTTTATTCCAGAATGCCTGCTTCATTTATCTCTCGTTATCTTTTTTATTTTCATGGGTTCTCTGGTGAATTATGTATTAGCACATAATCCTGAAAAAAATCAGCTGATCGCGCAATAGTGTCGTAAGTGTCTGATAATATTAAATATGATCAGATGTTACAGATCATCCATCGGGTGAATACGCTACGCCCTGAATTGCACCTCCGGGAGCACACTTCAGGGCGCTCAACGGATTCTTTCAGGGTAATTCTTTCGCCGCAGCACTGTTGCCAGCAAGTGTATTGTCAGCACCTGGTGGAGAGAATTTTATTTCAGATATATCTCGACACAGGGGGCGAATGATGAGATCTGCCGCCCTAATCAAGAATAGATCATAAACGCCGGGTTTTCCTGGGCGGACTCTGGCCGTTTATCAGCCCCTTTTTTTGCCTGCCAGACGATTAAAAAGCCAGAACCCGTTACTATAGAGATGCCCTGAAGTGTTTAGTGCATGGTTAACGCAGCTGAGGTGTCAGTTCTGCTTCAACCAGCATGCTCGCCATCTGAGCACCGACTCTTTTCGAAAAGCGTTCAAGAAAGTCAGGCTGAACGGTGAAGTTAACAATATTATCTGTTTTAAACACCTCTCGGGCGACAAAACTGGAGCTACCCAGCTCATCAATCAGGCCCAGCTCTACACTCTGATCACCTGTCCATATTAGCCCGCTGAACATGCCATCAACTTCCTTGAGCCGATCACCTCGACCCTGTTTTACGGCATTAATAAACTGATCATGAACGCTTTTAAGCAGACGAGTCATATGTTCAATGACTTTGGGATCCTGAGGGGCAAATGGGTCGAGCAGGGCCTTGTTTTCACCTGCGGTGAGTGTTCTGCGTTCAACACCAAGCTTTTTCATGGCTTCTACAAAGCCGAAGTTATCCATACGCACGCCGATAGAGCCAACCAGACTGGCCTGGTCGGCATAGATTTTTTCTGCCGCCGAGGCCACATAATATCCACCGGATGCACAGACATCACTCACCACAGCATAAAGTGGCGTGTCGGGATATTTTTCTCTGAGGCGTAGAATTTCATCGTAAATGTAACCCGATTGCACCGGACTACCGCCCGGGCTGTTTACACGCAGTATGACACCTACGGTATCAGGGCTTTCAAAGGCGGCGCGTAAACCGGAAACCACATTGTCGGCGCTAGCCTCATTGCCAGCAGCAATGACACCTTTAAGGTCAACCAGAGCCGTGTGTTTTTCACCGGCCGTCCCCCCGCCGGGCAAGCTCGGGTTAACGAAGACCAGCATCGCAAGCAGATAAGCAAACAGGAAAGTGAAAGTGAGAATTTTAAAAAAAATACTCCATCGGCGACTGCGCCTCTGCTCTTTTAGCCCTTCTGTTGCGATAGTTGCTAAAATATCTCTTTCCCAGTTATTACCTTCGCTCATGGTGATTCCGCAGTGTTGTTTTTTTGAGGCTGTTATTTTGAATGAGTTTAACGTCCGGGGCAAGCTTTTGACTAACGAGTTCTTTTAAAGCGTTCTCTGTAGCCTGTTTAAAAACGTATCCAGTTGCTTAATATGCTCAATGCAGTCAATCGGCTGATGCTTCATCCTAGATTAATCAGTTGGGCGCGAAAAAGATGTGCAAGTTATTGATTTGGATAGCGTAATGAAAAAATGTGAAGTCACCTTATTGGTGATGAGCACT
>VAOX01013620.1_pt1 | contig 24147 bp, 34 predicted proteins | sample 3393891 | NCBI WGS metagenome assembly VAOX01 (sample SAMN08290429, study PRJNA428436) | hydrothermal vent metagenome | isolation source: Deep-sea hydrothermal vent chimney | place: Indian Ocean: Southwest Indian Ridge | depth 2822 m m | reverse complement strand
CCTGAGTTAGACCATGGACCTGTTGCTGTACAAGATGTTGCATTAGTAGAACTCCATGAGAGAGTAGACTTTGCTCCGTATGCTACTGATGTTGGTGAGGTAGATAAGGTTGCGGTTGGAGCGACCACTGCTTTCTTTTCAGAACAATATGCTGTTGTTCCACCGCCAGAGCCCGTACATGACCATGAATAATTAGTAGATCCATTCTTATTGCTAGAACTGGTACCTGACGTACAAGAATAATGTGTAGCAGAGCATGTTCCATTCACAAGTATCGGAGATATTGAACCACGAATACCAGCACCACCACCATCGCCACGCAATTCTCCTATAGCACTAACGCTCACGTCAAACTGTGCTCCACCAACAGACACTACTTTATCACCTTTACACTGTGGCTCAGCGCCTGTGTAATAACTCACGCAATTCACTGTCACATTAGATGTTACACCCTTATTAGTAATGTCACCTTTGAACCATCCACTTGCACCATATGCTTGAAGAGGATTACCCGGAATACTACAGCTTGCGAATGCAGTATTCCCTGATTGATAACCAGATGCACTACAAACACTATTCATAAGAATATTAATATTTGAATATGTTGGTTTGAAGCTGGCTATAGCTGGTTGTCCAACCCCAATTGTAACTGATTGTACAGGAGTTGTTCCTCCAGGTCCTGTGCATTGAAATGTAAATGTGGTGTTAGAAGTTAGTACTTTTGTAAGACCACTGCCAGAGAGATTTCCTGAGTTAGTCCATGGACCTGTTACTGTACAAGATGTTGATCCTGCGGAAGACCATGTAAGAAGTGACCTAGCACCAGAAGCTATTGATGTTGGTGAGGCGGATAAGGTTGCGGTTGGAGACTTCATTGTTATACTTGCCGACTTTAACAAAGATTTTTTGCCTCTTGAATTGGTGCATTGAAATGTTAGCGTACTATTTTTTGTTATAGCATTAGTTTGAGTACTGCCTGATGTTTTTGCTAAATTAGACCAAGGTCCAGTTGATGTGCAAGATACAGCATTGGTTGAACCCCATGTGACTGTTGCAGTAGCTCCATAGGTTACTGAACTTGGAGATACTGAGAGAGTTGCGGTTGGTGTCAACAGAATGAGACCACCACCACCAAAACTACCTCCAGTGTTTGTATTTGGACCAAATGCAAAAGAAATTCTCGGTAAGATAGAAATTGCTATAATCACAAAAATAATTATACTAATTTTTCGTGTCATATATTATTTATTTAAACTAAAACTATTACATACCACGTGGAATGTTTTTAGATCAAGAATCTCTAATTGACTCATTACCATACATGATAACAGTTTGGTATAGTACACACTACAAGTTATCCCCATACGTAGCTAATGTTTATATATAGAAAATGCACAAATTATACACAAATGCTACAGTAGCGACATGGATGTAATTACACAGGTTGGTGATGAAGTATTGCGTAAGATAGCAAAAGAGGTACCACAAACTATGTTTGGTACAAAGGAACTTAAAAATATTCTAGATAAAATGATTTCTATTCTTGACACACAAGATGATGGTATCGCTCTTGCTGCACCCCAAATAAGTATTTCTTATAGAATATTTGTGGTCAGATATGACAGACTTCTTACTCCGCTTGATACAAATGATGAGAAATTAAAACCATCAGTTGGTATATTCATCAATCCAAAAATAATACGTACATCACATAAATCTGAAGAAATGGAAGAGGGCTGTTTATCTGTACGAGATATATATGGAAAAGTATACCGACTTAACCGCGCAACTGTACGAGCATACACTGTTGATGGTGTAGTGTTTCAGCGTGATGGAGGTGGTATATTGGCACAGGCATTTCAACATGAAGTAGACCACTTAGATGGAATACTTTTTATTGATTACACTAACGACCTATATCGTATTAGTCGTGACGATGACGCAACTCATAATGAATAAAAAAATAACCTCTTTTAGTGCACTGCCACCATTCGCCTTTTTTGGAACACCTGAAGTGGCACGCGATACGCTTGTATTTTTATTAGAATTAGGTATTGAGCCAGCTGTTATTATAACGAACCCACCAGCTCCAAAAGGACGCGGTATGGAAATTGTACAAACAGAAGTTGCAAAATTTGCGAGCGAACACAACATACCAACACTTACACCAAGAACACTTACTACGGAAAATATTCAGGAGATAAATACCTATAACTGCACCTTCGCAGTGGTGGTCGCTTATGGAAAGATATTCCCAGAAGCACTTATAAAAAGTTTTCCAAACAGTGTAGTTAATATTCATTACTCATTATTACCAAAATATCGTGGAGCATCACCAGTTGAGACAGCAATTGCTAATGGAGAAACAATGACTGGTGTATCTTTGCAATATATGGCAAAAGCTATTGACTCAGGAGATATCATTGCATCGACACAAGTGCCCATAGGACAAATGGAAACATCTCAAGAATTATTTAAAAAACTGATACGCATTGGAGTAAATCTTTTATACAAAAAAATCACTTCGATAGCAACTGGAACAGCAATGGTTACTGTACAAGATATGAATAAAGTTACATATGCTCTAAAAATTCAAAAAGACGCAGGACTCCTATCTAAAGATGATAACGTAGAGACTTTGTGGAATAAGTATCGTGCGTACGGCAAGAAACCGGGAGTTTATTTTTACGCTACACGAAATGGAAAGCACATACGCGTTAAAGTACGAAATGCTACGTATAGAGATGACTCATTCATACCATTACGCGTAACTCCAGAAGGAAAAAATGAACAGAAATACGATGACTTTTCACGAGCTGGGTGGCAGGTAGAACTACCGTGATGTTTTACCAAAACGTAATAACGCTTTTATTTTAGCTCCACCTTTTCGCAAAATACGCATAGACCTTCCACGAGAACTTCGTAGTAGACGAAGGATATCATTACGTACTTTATCAAGTGCTTGTTCTGGAGTTTCTGCCGATGCAGAAGCTGTGTAATGCTCTGATTCAACAATTAAACTACCACTTACATTAAAGACACGTCCCTTGCGTTGTTTTGTTTCTCTACTTATATCTATAGTGAGCTGAGCAATTTGTGAGCGTGATGCTAAGGCGCGCTCAACTGAAGAAAATCTCTCGTCAGTAAGTTTACGAATAGTGTCTAACAATTCTTTTGGGTTAGCAGTAAATATTTTATGCATAAGCGTAAATGATTAACTGGTAATTACACGTACCATTTTAGACCGAGAATGATGTCCTGTCACTAGTAGAATGTGCGTAGTTGGGACTCCATATTGAAATGCAAGGATTTCTCGCATACGTGTATTTGCAAGATTACGTGATGCTGGCTCTTTCACACTAATGTGCCATGTGTGCTCACTTACCTTCTCAACTTTTTCTTTGCGTGAGGAAGCAGTAATAATAACTTTTATATTCATGCGTCGATGATTGGAAGCACAATTGCCAAATGCTCAAACAGCATCTTTGCTTGTGTAACCTTTTCGTATAAATACTGGCGTAGTGTTTCAATATCTCTGAGACCTTCACGTAAAGTATTTCTTGAAGTAGTATCATTTGCATTTTCATATACCTTATATATAGATTTCTCCATAATATCCAAAAATAATGCTCCATTACTGCGCAATACATGTGGTTTGATTGTATTGCTATTAAATGCCTTTTTTATATATGCTATACGTTCAGTTTGATTATCTTGTAGAAACATATGCACCTCTTTTATAACTTTTAAAGTTTCTGCATCTTCCGACTTAGTATTCATTTTAATCTTAGACATCTCATGAAAAGAAATAGGCATAAGCCTGGACAAAACGGTTGGTAGAAGCATCGTTGCGTATGCAATAGCTATAACAATAATTGTTCCTGATGGTGGCTCTTCAAGTAATTTGAGAAGTGTATTTTGTGCTTCTGTTGATATTCGTTTTATAGCAATAATATATACTTTTGTATCACCGACAAGTGGTAAAAGTGTCGCACGACTAGAAAGTACTCGTGCATCAGCAACGGAAAAGGAGTCGTATTTTATTACTTCAAAATCAGGATTGCCAGAAAAAGAGATATTATGTGTCCGCTCAATAAAATTTGTGGCAAATGATATTGTCTCTGCGAACTCTCCATATATTCCGTACGCGTGATGTTGCATTACTTACAAGCATACCGCGTCAAATGAAAAATATCACCCCATGCAAGCACACGGTGAATTTACATATAACTTTGTGTGATGTTAATAACAAAAGCACACACCCTTTTTTAATTTTATAAAAATTTATGAGGTTGCATGAGCTGCCAATACTTTCTGCACGTGTTCTGTTATCTCTTCTAAAGTAAAACTTGCTTTAACCATAAAACCTTCAGCGCCAAGACTCATAGCACGATCAATATCTTGTTTTTGCCCAAGATTGGATAGAACAACTACAGGAATATCTTTTAGGCGTTCATCCTTTTTAAGAGTGGCAAGAATTTCGAATCCACTTATATCAGGTAGTATAAGATCAAGAAGAATAATTTCCGGCCTCCAGTTCTCTAAAATTGCGAATGCTCCCTTCGCATTCATCGCATCTTTAACCTCAAAACCAGCTGTGACAAATTTTTGCACAAATAATTTCCTTAAGAATTGATCATCTTCAACAGTGAGCACTTTCCACTCCTTTCCATGATTAGTACCTTGCATGGGAACTGTCTCATTTAAATCAATGTTAAACTCACTTTTCCTCTGTGTGTTTTCATCTTGCTTTGGTACAGACATACCACCACCAATTAGTGCTTGTACCTTACCAAGAATCTCCTTTATATCAGTTGTTTCTTTCATCAGGAAATCTTTAGCACCAAGCTCTTTTGCACGATCCATATCAGCCGTTTCATCCGAGTTTGATATCATAATTACAGGAATAGCTTTTAGATGCATATCCGAATGCATCTCTTCAAGTACTTCCATACCATTTTTATGTGGCATAATAATGTCAAGTAATATAAGGTCTGGATATATACCAGAATGCAGTTTATCCATTGCATCTTGCCCGTCTACCGCAACCTCAACACTATAGCCACTTTTAGATAGCTTCCCAGCAACAACAGTACGCAATGTGGCATCATCTTCAACCACTAAAATCTTTTTAGGAAGTATATCCATTTGTACACTATTATACTACTAAATACTCATTTGATGTACATTTTATTGTGGACAAAATTCACCGTCCATTAGAAAAACGTGTTAAAAACCCTGTCGGGCTGCCGGGAATCGAACCCAGTCTATACGCACCCGAAGCGTATGTACTACCGGTATACTACAGCCCGACAGGACTTTCAACACATAATCACACATATATTTTCAACGTACACTAGCATACTATACCGAGTAGAAGGATTATTAAACTATTTCAATACAACACTACTTCAATTTATTTTAAAAAGTTACGTAAAAATGTACGACGATGAATTGGGGATATTCCATGTTTCGCAAGTGCTTGTCCATGTATTTTAGTACCATAGCCTTTGTGCTTTTCAAAACTATACAATGGGAATTTTTCAGACATACGTACCATATAAGCATCTCGTGATACTTTAGCGACAACTGAGGCAAGCGAAATTATTGGTATACTAGCGTCTCCTCCAATAATTGTTTTCTGTCTTGTATAACGCTTTGACGCATGTAGCGAACCATCTAAAAATATATTTACGTTCTCTGGTGAAGAAGTTACATGTTCAAGCGCTTCATTTAGAGCGCGTTGTATCGCTGGAACAATACCATATGAATCTATATATTCTGCACTTGAAAATGCAGCAAAAAAATGAATATCATTTTTTTGGGATTCTTCTTTTAATAAGTTGAAAAAATACTCACGTTTTTTAGGGGATAGTTTTTTCGAGTCATCAACACCTTCAAATAGAGACATCAAATCACCGCACGCTGGAACGGCGACTGCAGCAACACTAACCGGACCTGCAAGTGGTCCGCGCCCCGCTTCATCAATACCAACTATATATTTTTCTGACATATACATAATATAATTTATACTCCAATACATATACCGGCACCATGGTGCCGGTATATGTATTGGAGTCACTCTCTCCGCAACCTTTGTAAAAAAGGTGGGTGCCCGCATTGTATGATAAGAAACTCTCCATAAGAAGTACTTCGGCACATACATAGATATAAAGCTCCCGAGAGATATGTAGGTTGCATACTAAGAGCGACTCTACCTATAAGTATAACCCATACATCACACACACATCATTTACATGTGCATAACCATATCGTATACTCTGGATCTACTTTGTTGATTTGTCCTCTATAGATAACAAGTTCTCCATCACTGGCTTATATATAATATCCTCACGAACTAACCTGTAATCAATGATTTCTTTTGCAGAGAACCAATGTTCTATTTCAGCTTTGGCCTCATCAACAGAACCCGATGCATGAATTATATTTCTAACTGCACGAGAATCAGCGTCAGCAAGAGGGTATGAGTCAAGAACGTAGTCACCACGAATAGTACCTACTTCCGAAGTTAGAGGCTCTGTACCGCCAGTTAGTTTGCGTACAATTTGTACAGCATTGGCACCTTCCCATATCATGCATACGACTGGACCAGATGTCATATACACTTTCAGCCCCTTAAGAATTGCATCAGTAATTTCAAGAGGATCATCAGACGGTGGTATTAATCCTTTTTCTTTGTAGCTCTTTATTGTCTTTTCCCCAGTAACACGGCGCCACTGTGGATCAAGTGTATAATGCTTTTCAATGTGTTCTGGTGTAACCACCGCCATCTTAACAGCGACTAGTTTTAGCCCAACATTTTCATATCGTTTAATAACTTCCCCTATTAAATTACGTTGTACGCCATCTGGCTTCACTATAACAAGCGTACGTTCTTTGTGTGTATTATTTATCATACGAAAAAAATATAATGTATAAAATAAAAAGGCGTAGAGAAACACTCCACCTTTAGTTACTATAGCCTCAGTATAGCTGTTTAATATGCTGTGGTCTAGCCAGAAGCATAGCGCGAGAAATTCACACCGTAGCTAGACCTGCGCGCTCCGATGGGCGCCGTGTTACAACTAGTGGTCCTCCGTCCTCGATAAGGATAGTATGTTCAAAATGTGCTGAAAGTTCTCCATCTCTTGTATGATAAGTATAATCGTTCTCATCTAAGAACACACCAGATCTTCCTTTATTTACTATTGGCTCTAATGCTAAAACCATTCCGCTCTCAAGTAATTCACCAGTCCCAGCGCGTCCAACATTCGCGATGAATGGTTCCTCATGCACATGCGCACCAACCCCATGTCCACCAAGTATTGGTACTACAGAAAAACCACTTCCTTTAACAGCAGACTCTATCGCATGAGAAATATCACCAACACGTGCTCCGGGTTGAGCAACAGACATCCCAGCTTCAAGTGCCTCTGCAGTCCGTTCCATAAGTGCAGATGTTGTTTTACCTGGATCACCTATTGATATAGTAAACGCAGAGTCAACAATAATACCACCGTGTGTCAAACCTAGGTCAAAGCTTACTATGTCGCCTTTTAGTAAGATTCTTGGATGTTCATTAGGGATACCGTGTACCACTTCATCATTAATAGAAATACAAATAGATGCTGGAAATGGGCGATCAGATCCCTCAGGAGTGTATCTCAAAAAAGAAGGTATATCACCACCATCACGAATACGTGCCTCTACAAACTCGTCTAACTGAGCAGTTGAAACTCCTTGAAGTGCTCTATTTGCTACTTCTTCAAGAATAGTACCCAAACGCTTTCCACCTTCAATCAGATTCTCTTTCTGTTTTGCTGTACGTATAATCATATCAAAAGTTCAAGTGCTTCTTTAATATTATTTGCGATAATATTTTCATCATCTTCACCATTAACATCAACAATCTCACCTGCCTCACGGAACAGTTCAAGTGCCTCTTCTGTATATTTATGATATTCACTTAGTCGTGTTTCAATGCTGTCATCATCGCTACGTTTTTGCATCTCACTACGTCCTTTAATCCTTTTATAAACTACCTCATCGGAAACCATGAGATTAATAACAATGAAAGAACGGTTAAGCCACTTGAGTGAGCTTATAACCAACCGTGCCTCATCCGGTTTGCGATTGAATCCATCAAAAATAACATCTGCATGTTCAGGTAATCCAAAAAGTGCTTTTTGATATAAATACATAGCAAACCAATTTGGTGCCAACAGACCGGCAGATATCTCACCTTTTATTTTCCTACCAACAGGTGTATCTTCATTTGCTATTTTACGAAATTGATCACCAGCCGTGATAATAGGCCAATGCATGTGTGTAGCGAGCTTTTCTGCTTGTGTACCCTTCCCGCTTCCTGGTTTTCCAAGAAAGAAAACTGTATATGGTTTTTTCATAGAAAATAAATTGTTTTATATTGTGAGTGTATTCGATATAATGACCTATGGCAAGTGTAGACACATGTTTAAGTTAGACTTAAACATGTGAGGTGCTTACTTTAGTATTCTCGCAATGAAATTTGTGCATCAACCTTTAGTACAAGATCAAGTACCACCTGCACAACAATAAGCAGTGCTGTACCCCCAACTAAGAATGAAGCAATACCAGTAATGCCTTGCACAATTGATGGAGCAATTGCCATAAGCCCTAGAAATACCGCCCCAGGAAGTGTTACACGATTCACAACAGCTCCTATATATTTTCTCGTTTCGCGCCCAGGCCTTACTCCTGGCACAAATGCTCCACTCTTTTGTAGATCATCTGCTATACGATCTGGATCAAATGTGATTGCAGTGTAAAAATATGTAAATAGTATGACCAAAAGGAAATACAAAGCACCGTACTCCCATGGATTTGCTATAAATGACGCGTACCAAAGCGACATCGCCGACGCTCCTGAAAGCCCAACTGCACCAATCATTGATAGTGCCACCTGTGGTAAAAGAAGAAGAGAAAGTGCAAAGATGATAGGGATAACACCTGCTTGAAGCATACGAATCGGAAGATATGTAGCTGCAGATTGTGAATTTGCAGCTCCACGTACCGCGCGAGCATAAGCAATAGGAATTGGTCGTTCCGCGTCTGAGACAACAACAACTGCGTATACCATTGCAAGCGCCAGCAATGTAAATCCAAGATATGAAGGTATATCCGCAGCCGTAGCAGTAAAGAGTCCGTGAGATATAGTTGATGGAACACTCGCAACAATACCAGCAAAGATGATAAGCGACACACCGTTTCCAATACCAAACTCCGTTACGAGCTCACCTATCCATGTAAGTATAATAGAACCACCGACTACAAGTGCCACGTTTGAGGCGAATGGGAGTAATCCTAAGTGTGGCAAGATACCTTGATTCTGCAAAAGGAAAAGAAATCCAATTCCTTGAGCGATTGCAAGCGGAATTGTAAGAATACGTGACCATTGAATGAATCGCTCACGTCCAGCTTCCCCTTCCTCAAAGTAAGCTTTTTTAACTTGTGGAAATATCATTGTTGCTACCTGCATGATAATTGACGCATTGATGTATGGAGCAACACCAAGCATGACAATTGAAAGATTTGCCAAGCCCCCACCAGAAAAGATATTAAGCAATCCTAGGAATTGGTTATTGGCAAAAAATTCCTGCAGACGAACATAGTTCACCCCAGGAACAGGGACTGCAGCAAGAAGACGGAATAGAGCAAGTGCTGCAATAACAATCAGGATCCTATTGCGAAGTTCCTTATCTGCGAAAACGAGTTTTAGTTTTGTTAAAAATGAATTAAGCATTGGAAATTGTTCCCCCAACGGCCTCAATTGATTTTTTTGCGGTCTGGGATACGGAGCACCCTGTTATAAGTACTTTTTTTGTTATGCTACCTGTTGCAAGAATCTTAATCTTCGCACGACGAACGCGGACTATACCTCTATCCAAGAGAATTCTCGGTGAAATTGTCTCACCGGCCTCAAAGCACTGTTCAAGTGTAGAAAGTGAAACTGCTACTGGTGCTATACGGTTAGTACGTACTGTACGACTTCTATTTTTACCATGTCCACGTAATTTAGGAAGTTTTTTAATGCGATCACGTATTTCAGGACGGATTTTGTGTCCAGCACGTGATTTTTGCCCTTTAGTACCATGTCCGCTGGTTTTCCCTCGTTTGCCACCACGTCCAACTCTTTGGGTTGATTGTGTTCGCGTTGTTGTTCCTATGTCATTAAGTTGCATAATATTGTTTTTATGAAAATGTCTATTTACGATACCACCGACTGTACTTCCTGGCTACTTTTTACAGTTTCGGATATGTCACCAGATTTTCGAGCAGATGTGCGTTCTTTCTTTACAGTTGAGAGTGCCTCTACGGTTGCTCGTGCTATTGTGAGTTTATTTTTTGAACGAGATAGAATTTTACCAACTACGTCAGTTACTCCAGAAAGCTCAAGTACAATACGCATAGCACTTCCAGCGACAATACCTCTCCCTGGAGATGGTGCAATGGTAATATGTGATGATGTATATCTTGCTGATACTCCATGCAAAATCGAATTTGATGTTGTAAATGGTACACGTATTAAATGTCTGCGTGCATCACGATTAGCTTTCTCAATTGCAAGTGCTGTGTCTGTACCTTTTCCGATACCAACACCGACACGACCTTTATGGTCTCCAATTATAACAGTAACGCTAAAGCTGAAACGGCGACCTCCAGCGACCACACGCGCAACGCGACGCACATCTACTGTCATCTGGTCAAACTCTGATCTTGGGCGTTCACCGCGCCCATTTCTTCCACGTCGCGGACGTTGCGGGCGTGAACGGCGCGAAGCATTCTCAGTTATTTTTGTAGTTTGTTTACCACCAGTAACACCAGATATTGCAACAGCGACTGTATCTGCCGTAGCAACAACCTCTGCACCGTTATCAACAGTGGTTTCATCTTTAATATCTGTCTCAACAACCGCTGGTAACGATTCCGCGACTTCATTTTTATTATCTTTTGCTGTATCAGTTGTTGTGGTCATAAAGTTTCAATATATAGTATTAAAATATCAACCCGCCTTCTCTGGCAGTATCTGCCAGAGTTTTAATATTAGTGGCATATGTGTAGCCACCACGATCAAACACTACTGTAGTTATACCTTCTTTTTTTGCCCTTGTGGCGATTGCATCACCAATACCCTTTGCCTGGTTTAACTTAGACCCTCCGAACTCTCTACCATGTGCGGAAACTATCGTGTGTCCCGTAGTATCATCTATAACTTGCACCGACATAAACCGTAAAGAAGAATAAACTGCGAGTCTTGGTCGTTTCGTGGTGCCTGACACACGTGCGCGGATCCGCGCGTGTCGACGAGCTCTTAAGGTTTTACTTGTTGTAATTCTATGCATGTTAAAAATTAATCTTTATTACGTCTATACTGATTTCTTTCCCTGTTTTCTACGTATCACTTCGCCATCATAGTGAAATCCTTTACCAAGATACGGTTCTGGCGGTTTTATCGCCCGTATGGATGCAGCGAACTGCCCAACTTGCTCTTTGTCTATCCCTTCAATACCAATCTTATTTTTCACAACCTCAACGGTAATACCCTCAGGGATGGTGCGTATTACAGTATGTGAAAACCCAACCGAAAACACTAGCTCTTTACCTTTCAGCTCAGTCTTATAACCAATACCATCTAAAATAAGTGTCTTCTTGAATGGTGTAATAACACCTGCCATCATATTTTTTAAATGTGCTGCAAAAGTTCCTGTAAGTGCGTTTGCGAGCTTACTATTATTCTTTGCGCAAATAGATACTCCCTCAGGAACAATTTTAATTATGGTACTTGAATGTACTGTACGCTTCAATGTTCCAAGAGGCCCTTTAACTGAAAGAGTTTGTGCATCTATGGAGACATCAACTTTCGAGAGTATTGGGATTGGGTTTTTAGTAAATCGTGACATATTATATTTAATTACCAGATTTCAAACAGTACTTCCCCACCAAGACGATTTCGACGTGCTTGTGCATCTGAAACAATTCCTTCTGGTGTGGAAATAACACGTACACCAGTACCACCTGCAACTACGTGTGCATCACGATGTGATATGTATACACGTCGCCCAGGTTTAGAAATACGACGCACATCCCGAAGTACAGAGTTTCCATCATCAGCATACGCGATCGTAACACGAAGTGCTCGCTCATCACTTATTTGTTTCACCTCAGTAAGAAAACCAAGCTCACGTAGTTTCTTCGCAATTGCGTGGATATGCTTACTATATGGTGCCATCACTTCTTCGTGATGTATAGCAGCAGCATTTTTCAAGCGAATAATGAAATCGCCAACTCGGTCGCTTACCATGATGCTTTCTTTACTCCCGGAATATTCCCTTCGCGTGCAAGTTCTCTAAACACAATTCTAGAGACACCAAATTCACGAACATATCCCCGCGATCGACCAGATATTGCACAACGGTTTTTAACACGAACCGGAGATGAATTTTTTGGAAGTTTTTGTAATCCTTCCCAATCTCCAGCTTTTTTAAGAGCTGCTCGTTGCGCAGAGTATTTCACCACGAGTGCTATTCGTTTTTCATTTCTTGCTAGTTGTGATTTTTTTGCCATATAAAATAAGAAAAAAGACGCACGCGCGTCATGCATATCATACTATCAGGATTTCTTGCTCGCGTCAACGCGAAGAGGTAGACCAATATGAAGGAAGAATGCTTCCGCCTCTTGACGTGTTTTTGCTGTTGTTGTAATAGTAATCGCCATACCAAATATATCTTTAAGATCCTCATTTGCCGCTTCTGGGAAAATTGTGTGTTCACGAATACCAATTGTTATATTTCCCATAGCATCTATGGCACTTGCTGGAATACCACGAAAATCACGAGTACGCGGTAATGCTATATGTATGAGCTTATCAAGAAAGTCATACATACGCGGACCATGCAGAGTTACGATAAGTCCAACAGGGTCGCCTTCACGAAGTTTAAACGCTGCAACTGATTGTTTCGCAGGACGTGTAGCTGCATGTTGCCCTGTTATATCCGTAAGACGTTTAGCGATGAACGCAACTTGTTTTGTATCTTTTTTCTTTCCTGTACCGATAGACACTGTAATCTTTGTAACACGTGGCGCCATCATGCGTGTCGAATATCCAAATGTCTTGGAAAGAGCTTCAAATGCTGTTTTTTGTTTTTCTTTTGAAAGTGTCATATATAAATAAATATTAAGAATCTATGCAAGAACTGTTCCAGATTTCACGGATACACGTGTACGTACTCCTTCTTTATTTTTAATACGAATACGCGTTGGCTTCTTTGTATCTGGATCAATAATCATTACATTTGAAACATGAATCTTTGCTGGTCGCTTAACGATACGTCCAACCTTCCCCTCCGTACCACGAGTGTGACGTGTAACAATCGCTACACCATCAACCACTATACGATCTTCGCGTGGAAATACTCGTAGGATTGTTCCCACTTTACCTTTGTCTTTTCCGGCAATCACTTGTACAGTATCATTCTTTTTTAATTTCATATTCAGTGCATTTAATTTAAATTACTTCAGGCGCTGCTGACGCTATTGATTGCCAACCCTTATCGATTAGCTCACGCGGAACTGGACCAAACACACGGTTACCCTTCATAATCATCTCATTTCCACGCTTTTCAACCAATACAGCTGCATTGCTATCAAAAGAAACGTAAGAGCCGTCTTTGCGTCTTGTTGGGTGTGCCGTGCGAACGATGACTGCGCGTACTATATCTTTTTTCTTCACTGGTTTGCGTGGTTCGGCAGTTTGAATTGCAACCACCACCACGTCACCGACATACGCGTATCGTCGGCGGTGCCCACCAAGGACCTTGAACACGCGTGCGATTTTCCCGCCAGAATTGTCAGCTATTGTAACTATAGATTGAGGTTGAATCATACTGTTTTTGTAAGAAGTACAAAGTGCTTCATTTTTGATATCGGACGAGAAGCAACAATTGTAACATTATCACCTATTTGCGCCGTATTCCCTGGGTCATGTACAAGATATTTGCTAATACGCGTTTGATATTTCTTATACTTTGGGTGTTTAACGTAGCGTGACACGGAAACGACTACGGTATCTTTCCCGGAAGTTTTTATAACCACACCCTTGAAGGTTTGTGGTTTCTTTACTGTATCTGTTGATGTTGTAGTGGTAGTCATATTACAAGTTATATTATATCGTGTGATTTTTTGTATTGGTTCGTGTGGAAAATTCGGTCAATATACGAGCTATCTCTTTGCGAAGTTTTGAAGGAGTGCTTGTATCTTTTGGACGAGAACCAGCTGCAGCAAATCTAACAACACGAAGCTCTTCCCTCTTTTCAGAGAGAATCTTTGCGAGTTCTCCATTTGCAGTATTTGTATATGAATTCTTTTTTGACATAATTTATTATTTTATCGCCTAAGTACAACAACTGTCTTCATTGGCAGTTTTGAACCCGCGCGACGAAACGCATCGCGTGCGAGTTCATCGGATATACCATCTATCTCAAACAATACACGACCAGGATGAACTTCAAACACAAAATGTTTAGGATCACCTTTCCCATGTCCCATACCAACTTCTGCTGGTTTTTGAGTAATCGGTCTATCTGGGAAGACGCGAATCCATACTTTACCACTTTTCCCCGTTGCGCGCGAGAGCACCTTTCTTGCAGCTTCAATTTGATTGCTTGTGAGACGTGCTGGTGTAATGGCTTTCAATCCATAGCTACCAAATGCAACCGTTATTCCTCGAGTATCAGGACGTGCTAAACGCGCGGGGCTTTTGCGCCCAGTTTGCCATTTTCTATGTTTTACTTTCTTTGGAAATAACATAAATAATTATAAAGCTATGCTTGCGAACGCGTGACGCCATTAATCCCCGCTTGCGCGACATAGCTACTTCCACGGTATACCCACACTTTTATTCCAATAACTCCATAAGGAAGATTGGCTCGCTCATATGAAAAATCAATATCTGCACGAAACGTTTGCAATGGAATTCTACCTTTTTTTATTGATTCTGTACGCGACATGTCTGCTCCACCCAAACGACCAGAAATCATAATACGAACACCAACGATATCACGTACTGCCATAACCTTTTCTACAGTTTGTTTTAGTACTCTTCGAAATGGCATACGCTTTTCCAAACTCTCAACGACCATGTAAGCAACAATTGCAGCCTGAGTTTCTGGTTGGCGTATTTCTGTAATATCAAATTTAATATTACGATTATGATTTGGTGCTATGCTTGATACCAATTTGGTAATCTTTGCTCGCAACTTCGTTGCTTGCTCACCTGAGCGACCAATAACGAGCCCTGGTCGAGATGTGTGAACAAACACGCGCAGTTCTGTTGCCGTACGTTCAATTTCAATCAGTGCAACATATGCTCCACGTAATTCTTTATTAAGAAAAACTCGTATTGCGTTATCAATTTTTATATTTTCACGAAATTGTTTTTTGTTTGTAGCAAACCAGCGACTTTTCCAGTCACGAATAATACCAAGTCTATGTATATATGGATGAGTAATGTGTGTCATATTAAGATTATTTTTGTGCGACTTTTGTCGACTTTGTATTTTTTTCTTCTACAGATACAGCCTCTACAACCTCCGAAATCTTTTTGCTCCCCTCGGAAAGTGTGATATCTACATGACTCCTTCTGTGACGAATAGTTGCACCGCGTCCAAATGCCCTTGCTCTATAACGACGAAGCATACTTGCGCCGTTAACCGTAATATTTTTAATACAGAGATCTTCCTCTTTGCTACCTTTCTGCATTGCGTTTGCCGTTGCGGAACGTACCAACTTTGCTATAGGCTTTGCGGCACGTTTTGGTAAGAAAGCTAACTCCTCAAGAGCAACTGCTACTTTCTTTCCTTTTATAAGTTCTGTAACCAAACGAACCTTGCGAGGAGATTGACCATAATTAGATAGGGAGGCTTTCATAAAATACTATTTCTTTGCGCTAGATGATTCTTTAGATGCCTTTGCTGCAGCAATCTCTGCTTGCTGACGCTTTTGTTCAAGTTCCTTTTGCATCTTACCTCCGTGTCGTATAAATTTCTTTGTTGGTGAGAATTCTCCAAGATGATGACCAACCATATCTTCGGTAACGAATACTTCAACGTGTTGCTTGCCATTGTGCACACCAAACGTAAATCCAACCATGTCTGGTGCTATCTGACTAGATCTTGCCCATGTTTTAACAACAGAAATATCAGACGGTTTTTTACCGCTGATTTTCTTCATTAGTTTTATGTCCACGTATGGACCTTTTTTAAGTGATCGTGACATAAGAAATTAATACCCGCGAAGCGGGATAGTTGTAAAGATACAGGAATTCTACCCAATAGTCAACAATGAAGTACTACAACAATGAATCAATGCCCACTTATTCATCTCTATTTTGAAGAGAAATATATATTTTAGATATGAAAATGGGCACGAAAAGAGATATAAGTTTCTCTTTTCGTGCCCCTTAGAATCTCAGTGCCAACTTTTGTCTATATGTTGTATATAAATTAACGGCGTTTCCCGACTTTTCTACGTGAGATTATAAATATATTTGAAACTTTTTTAGGATGACGTGTCTTCTGTCCTTTCCCTGATGGCTTACCCCATTTAGTCTTAGCACGACGCAGTCCGCGACCTTGGCGTCCCTCACCACCACCATATGGGTGATCAACAGGGTTCATGGCGCTACCACGCACTGTTGGGCGTTTCCCAAGCCAACGATTACGTCCAGCTTTACCTATTTTTACAAGACTATGCTCTTCATTTCCAACTGTACCAATTGATGCAAAACATTTATCTGATACCTTACGTACTTCACTTGAAGGAAGTTTTATTTGAGCATACCCAGCATCATGCGCGATGAGTTGCGCGAATGTTCCAGCAGAACGTACTAATCGCGCTCCAGCGCTAATTTTTAATTCAATATTATATATATACGTACCAACTGCTATCTTACCCATTGGCAAACGGTTACCAGGTTTGAGTGGGGCATTTTCAGAAACAGTAAATGTATCACCGACTTTCATTCCTTTGGGAACTATTACATAGCGGCGTTCACCATCAGCATAAAGTGATAAAGCGATGTTAGATGAGCGATAAGGATCATACTCAATCGTTTCAATTTTTGCTGGGATATCGTGCTTGTTATATTTAAAATCTATAAGTCGAAAACGACGCTTATGTCCACCTCCTTGGTGGCGAGTTGTGATACGCCCAAATGCATTTCTTCCACCTTGGCGTTTTTTACTTACCAACAGACCTTTAAAGGGCTTATCACCAGAGAGAGTTTCTCTGTATGACAGTGTTGACATGTGGCGACGACTTTTGGTTACCGGTTTATATGTTTTCATAAATAATACTATATTATACGATTTGAATAGTTTCTCCCTTCGCCAAATATACATATGCTTTTCTTCGGCGTGGGCGAATTGCGGAACCACTCTTGGTGCGACGGGACACACGCTTACCTGGCAGGTTTACGGTACGAATACTACGAGGTGTTACTTTATACACCACTTCAATTGCTCGTGCTACATCTTGTTTCGTTGATGTGCGCGATATCTCAAATACATACACTCCAGAATCTGTTCCAATAAGTGCTTTTTCAGACATCCACGGAGCAATGAGGGTTTGTGCTGCGCGCGCGCGAAGCGCGCGTGTTACTTCTATCTTCTCTTTTGTAACAGGTAACTTTTTATTAACTGTCTTTTTCTTGCTAACAGCATTAGTCTTTTTATCTGTAGTTTTTTTAAAAATTTCCATAATATATTTATGCTACTGAATGTTTATTGGCAGATGAGCTCCGTGCTGTAAGCGTTTTAATCATCTCAGAAGGATTCTCAATGACCAAGTAACGATAAGAAAGTATCTCTACTGGATTTAAATTACGCACCTCTTCCATATACATATTACCAAAGTTACTAAAACTTTTTTCAACTATAGAATCTTTTTTAGACATAGCTATAAGTGCTGCATTAATACGTCGTGTTGCAAGTTCTGGAATCCCTGATGCTTTTGAGAGAGTTTGTATCATATCTTTCGCTTTTTGTGTTTTTGGCTCTTTAAACGATATAGAATCGATAAATATAATTTCACCCCTTTTCAACTTGCGTGATAATACGGATGTGAGGGCAGCGAAGCGCATTTTACGATTTATTTTTTGTGCGAATGAGCGTTCATTGCGTGGCCCATGTGTTACACCACCACCTTTCCATATTGGAGAACGAATTGAACCATGTCGTGCGCGCCCTGTTCCCTTTTGCTTCCATGGCTTCTTACCACCACCACGAACTTCTCCACGTGTTTTTGTATGCGCGATAGGTGTACGTGCATTTGCTTGGATTGCTACGACTACTTGTTGTACAAGATCATTTTTCCAAGGAGCACCAAAAATATCCTCTGGTAGTAAAATATTATCTAAAGTCTTTCCACTCATCGTATACACTGGTACAGACAATATGTTTGTACCACTTTTTTTAACACTAGTGGTTTTAGTATCAATAGCTTGTGTTTTTGTCTTTGTATCAGTTTTTATTGCAGTAGCAGTCATAATATATAAAGTAATTATAGAGAAACGATTTCTACCAGAGAATCTCGTGATCCAGAAACAGCTCCAGAAACTATTATCTCTCCAAGTTTTGAATCAACAGCGAGTATAGTTAGCCCAGTAGTAGTAACACGGTCACTACCCATTCTTCCACCCATGCGCATACCTTTGGCAACACGGCCACCAGCACGACCTCCTGATCCACCAATTGAACCTGGCTCTCGTTCAGAGTGTTTCTGACCATGTGTGCGAGGACCACCATGAAAACCATAACGCTTCACAACACCAGCAAAACCTTTTCCTTTTGAAGTGCCAACAACTCGTACCTTATCTCCAACAGAAAAGATATCTGATGTGATTTCATCACCAACCGAATATACTGATGCGTCATCAACACGGAACTCCTTAATTACCTTAAATGCTTTACCTTTTAAGTGCCCTAGGACTGGCTTAGAGATACGGTGTGGTTTCTGCACATCAAATCCAACCTGTACGGCAGTGTACCCGTCTTTCTCAGAGGATTTAACTTGAGTAATTTCCACAGGACCGGTTTTCAAAATAGTGCCAGCACGCATTCTTCCATCTTCTGTGAAGATTTGTGTCATGCTCACTTTTCTAGCTAGGATAAATTTCATACGTAATATAAAAAGCCGCAGGCGGCTTGTATTAAGAGAATACCGCATTATACGAAAAATGCAAATGTCTATAAACATACACATACTTTTATATCAAAAAATCACCCTCTTTAAGGGTGATTTTTTGATTGTTCTCCAAAGATATGTGTTGCTTACACTATGCGTTCATCTTTACATCAATAGTAACTCCAGATGGGAGATTAAGATTGGTGAGTGCTTCAATGACTTTCTGAGATGGATTTAGTATATCAATCAAACGTTTGTGTACGCGCATCTCAAACTGCTCACGTGCATCTTTGTAAACAAAGGTTGATCTGTTTACCGTCCAACGTTTCGTTTCCGTTGGAAGAGGAACTGGACCAATTATCTTCGCGTCAAATCGTTGTGCAGTATCCATAATCTGTTTGACAGAAAGGTCAAGTACCTTGTGTTCATATGCGCGAATACGTATGCGTAAACGTGGCTCTCGTGTGGTACTTGCCGACGCCTGCTTCTTTGTCTCTTTTATTTTTTTGGTTACGGTTGTCATTGCTATATTTTAATGTGCTTCTTGCGCGATTATCGGCTTACGCAACAATCTTCGTTACAACACCAGCACCAACTGTTTTTCCACCCTCACGAATTGCAAATCGCAATTTTTCTTCAATGGCAACAGGAGCTATGAGCTTCACGTTGAACGTAACAGTATCACCAGGCATAACCATTTCTTTCCCTTCTGGCAAAGTTACTTCACCTGTCACATCCGTTGTGCGAATGTAAAACTGCGGTTTATACTTTGAAACGAATGGCGTACTTCGTCCACCTTCGTCCTTGTTAAGAACATACACCTCTGCTTCAAACTCAGTATGTGGATTAAGTGTTCCTGGTTTTGCAAGAACTTGCCCACGGTGTACATCTTCTTTCTTAGTTCCACGAAGAAGAATTCCAGCATTGTCGCCGGCTTGCCCTTCTTTAAGTTGTTTATTAAACATTTCAATACCTGTAACCGTTGTTTTAGTTGTATCTTTAATACCAATGATCTCAACTTCCTCTCCAACTTTCACCACACCACGCTCAATACGTCCAGTTACAACTGTGCCCCGACCTTCAATAGAAAAGATATCTTCAATTGGCATGAGAAATGGCTTGTCCAGGTCACGTTTTGGCATTGGGAAATATTCATCCATGGTATCAACCAACTTTTTAACACCCTGCACCCATTCGTCTTCCGCTGAAGTTGCCTCAAGTGCTTTTAGAGCCGAGCCACGAACAACAGGAGTATTTTCTCCATCAAATCCTTGTTTTGTAAGAATCTCTCGTACTTCTTCTTCAACTAAGTCAATGAGATCAGGCTCATCAACCATATCAACTTTATTTAGAAATACTACCAATTTTGGAACACCAACTTGTTTTGCGAGAAGGATATGTTCACGTGTTTGAGGCATTACACCGTCGGTTGCGGCTACAACCAATATTGCACCGTCCATTTGTGCCGCACCTGTAATCATGTTCTTTATGTAGTCGGCGTGTCCAGGGGCATCAACGTGTGCGTAGTGACGGTTTGGTGTCTCGTACTCACTGTGGTGAAGCGCGATTGTAATACCGCGCGCCTTTTCCTCTGGTGCGTTATCAATATTTTCAACTTTTTCACTGCGTGCTGAGTAGCCAGCGCTCTCATTTAGCTTCAACACGTTTAGGATTGCCGCCGTAAGAGTTGTTTTACCATGGTCAACGTGACCAATGGTTCCAACGTTCATATGCGGTTTGCTGCGATCAAATTCTACTGCCATAAGCGTTTATAATATGTTACTTAAATTAATAAAGGATATATTTCCCTAATGTTAACGCGCCGTGCATATCTGCGAAAGACACACGATGTGCCCGCGACATACTATTGCGTTATATATAGACTACATGCACACCACAAAAAGGTCAAGAACCCACACTTGTCTCACCTCATACAACGCCACTTATTTGGTAAAAATCTATGAGGGGTTTACGAAACCACTCATTTATAGTTGCGGTGGTTCTGTTGGCGTGGTTGTTTGAGTTGTTGTTTGAACAGTATCATTTAATCTTGATGGCCAAAGTGTACCAAAGATATCAATGTCTGTTTTTGGTCCTGAACCATATTCATTATTACCTTCCGTGCCACGCTTAAAGAGTAAAATAAGAGCAAGTACTAAGTTTATTATTGGTATCAGCAAAACCAACGAGAGCCATCCACTCCAATTAATGTCATGCAGGCGACGGATTGCCAATGAAAATCCAAAGAAAATATATACGATATACGCAATAAACATAATCGGCATTACGATAAATGCTAGACTTGTCATAATCATAATAATGACATTAAATATAGACACAATAACAAACAGCACAACTGCAACTAAAAAATAATTTAAACGTGCAAGCCTTCCAATAAATAAGTTATTCATACAACTAAGTGTAACAGCTCTACAGTATATAGAGATTATCTGTCGTGGATAAGTAAAAAGTGGTGGACTTTTAAGTCCACCACTTTTTACTCTGTCCTATACAAAAACTTTATTTCTTATTTGTAACTATTTCTTCAGCTACATTGCCAGGAACTACATCATAATGGTCAAATTCCATAACCATTGAACCACGACCTTCAGTCATGGAGCGTAATGTGGTTGTGTATCCAAACATTTCTGAAAGTGGTACTTTTGCATGTACAGCTTTATTCATGCCATGATCCTCAATTCCTTCAATAAGAGCTCTCTTTCCAGAAAGACCACCTGTTACATCTCCTATAAATTGTTCTGGCGTTATTACTTCCACACGCATAATTGGCTCAAGTAAGACAGCTTTCGCTTGTTTTGCAGCTGTTTGAAAAGCTTGTGAAGCGGCAATCTTAAATGCTATCTCCGATGAGTCCACCTCGTGGTATGAACCGTCATACAAATCAACAGATATATCCACCATAGGATATCCAGCAACAACACCACGATCCATAGCCTCGCGAATTCCCTTTTCAACTGCTGGAATATATTCTTGTGGAATAACACCACCTTTAATGTTGTTAATGAATTCAAAATGATCTTCACGCTTAACATTGTTTGGTATCTTGGCACCCTCTTTAAGTGGTTCAAGCGGTTTAATACGGATTTTTACATGACCATATTGACCACGACCACCTGTTTGTTTGATATATTTATTTTCAACATCTGCGGTACTACGAATGGTTTCGCGATATGCCACTTGAGGTCGCCCCATGTTGGCTTCAACATTAAATTCGCGCTTGAGTCGATCAACAAGAATATCAAGATGCAACTCACCCATGCCAGAGATGATAGTCTCCATTGTTTCTGAATCGGCGGATACTTTAAATGTTGGGTCTTCATCTGAAAGCTTGTGCAATGCAGTTCCAAGCTTCTCTTGATCAACTTTTGTCTTCGGCTCAATACGCATGGACACAACTGGCTCTGGAAATACTATCTCTTCAAGTAGAATTGGAGCATCTTCACTACAAAGTGTGTGGGATGTTTTCGTATCTTTAAGACCAACAGCTGCTGCAATCTCACCAGTGAATACTTTCTTTACCTCTTCGCGCTTGTTCGCTTGCAAACGCACAATGCGTCCAACGCGTTCTTTTGTATCAAGATTTGCATTGTATACATATGAACCTGATTCAAGTGTTCCAGAATATACTCTAAAGAAAGTAAGAGCACCAACAAAAGGATCGGTCTGTAGTTTGAATGCAAGAGCGGTGAATGACTCATCATCTGATGCTTTTCGATATACCTCTTCTCCATTTCTAGGGTCGATTCCTTTTACAGGTGGAAGATCTTCTGGTGACGGGAGATAGTCAACAACAGCATCAAGAATGAGTTGAACTCCTTTATTTTTCAAAGCTGAACCTGCAAAAACTGGGAATATCTCGTTGCTTATAACTGCCTTCCTAAGTGCATTCTTCAATTCATCTATAGACGGTTCATTCCCTTCTAGATACGCACTCATTAGATTTTCATCTTGCTCTACAATGCGCTCAACTAGTTCATCGTGATATTTTTTAGCGTCTTCTTCTAGGTCTTGTGGTATTGGGCCAGAAATAATTTCTTCACCCATATCACCTTCGAAATGAAATGCCTGCATTGAAAGAAGGTCTACCATTCCTTCGTAGTCACCTTCCGCTCCAATAGGTATATGCATACGTATCGCCTTTTTTGAAAGGTTAGATAGAATGCTTTCAAATGATCGCTCAAAAGATGCCCCTGTACGATCAAGTTTATTTATAAAACAAAGTCGTGGTACGTTTGCTTCATCCGCGTAGCGCCAGTTGGTTTCAGATTGTGGTTCTACACCAGCAACACCATCAAATACAACAATAGCACCGTCCAAGACGCGCATAGACCTTTTTACCTCAGCTGTAAAATCGATGTGACCTGGGGTATCAATGATATTAAAACGGAATTTCTTAGAGACATCTTTTTTATCTGGCTCGGTTGTTTTACTCCAGAAACATGTGATTGCAGCAGCAGTTATGGTGATACCACGCTCTCGCTCCTGCTCCATCCAGTCGGTTGTTGTTTCCCCTTCGTGTACTTCACCAACCTTGTGCTGAGCTCCAGTATAGAACAAAACACGCTCAGACGTAGTTGTTTTTCCGGCGTCAATGTGCGCTATGATACCAAAGTTACGCACCTTTCCTAAAGGATAATCTCTATTCATAAATAAATATTAAAAAATAAAAGCCGCCGGAGCGTTGTCTACAATGTAACAAAAAGTATAGCTGGCGTAAAGGGGCTGTTTGGATACTACATATATCAGACTAAATGACTATTGCTGTACTAACAATATGGCGCAGCATCCAGCACGAGTAAGGTCGCACATCATTCAAACAATGCTAGGACATCCGATGTCCTAGCATTGTTTAGCCATATTCGGATATCCCAATGCTAGGACATCGGATGTCCTAGCATTGTTTAGATT
>VAOX01030683.1_pt1 | contig 24204 bp, 20 predicted proteins | sample 3393891 | NCBI WGS metagenome assembly VAOX01 (sample SAMN08290429, study PRJNA428436) | hydrothermal vent metagenome | isolation source: Deep-sea hydrothermal vent chimney | place: Indian Ocean: Southwest Indian Ridge | depth 2822 m m | reverse complement strand
AGGGGCTATCGTTCATTTAGCGGCTTTAGAAATAGTATACTTTTCTACTGTGGTGACCTGGATATGGCTCCGTAGCGTTCACACAGTTCTACGAAGAACCAAATAATATAAGTGCTTAAATCGGCTGATAGATCCTGAAAATCGCTTTAAAAATCCCATGGTAAGCTGGTTGTGTTGAAAGCAACGACAGGGTTTTGGATCTGAGGTATCCCCACGAATTTTCAAACAATATCATCGATCTTATTCGTAAATCGTGACACCTGATCGAAGACCATTCGAAGTTGCGTATTCCGGCCAAGTTGATCACCCGTACTGGTTTTACTTGATCACCTTTTCCTCGTAACACATTGAGCAGGATATTAGCATTGTGTTGCTACGGTTTCACTCAAAAAATCACTTTGCATCTTTCGCATCGACTCCCCCTTTAATTTTAATTTATGTGCATTGTGAAGTAACCTGTCAAGTATGGCGTCAGCTAAGGTGGCATCACCGATGGCGTGATGCCATTTGTTGATGGGTAACTGGCTGGTGATGAGTGTGGACTTGTTGCCGTGACGATCTTCCATGATTTCCAGTAAATCATTACGCTGCCCCAGAGCGAGTGTTTCCAGCCCCCAGTCATCGAAGACCAACAGATCGGTTTTCTCCAGTTGACGAATCAGCTTGCTAAAGCGGCCATCACCATGTGCAATGCTGAGTTCTTCTAATAGCCTGGATGTTCTAAAATAACGTACCGAATAACCAAACCGGCAAGCCTGGGTAGCGAGCACACAGGCGAGGTAGGTTTTCCCGCACCCGGTGGGGCCGGTGATTAAAACATTGTGATGCTGTTGCAACCAGGCACCATTCAGTAAACTGGCGAACTGGCTTTTGTTTAAGCCGCGGGGATGGCTGTAATCAATGTCCTCCGGGTTAGCCTGCAACTTTAATTTAGCGGCTTTTAAAAGGCGGGTAATTTTATTATTATGACGATGGGTCGATTCACGATCAACCAGCAAACATAAGCGTTCTTCAAAACTCAACTCATCGTGGGTTGACGGTTGATTTTGTTGTTGTTCAAGTGCATCGGCCATGCCCATTAATTTTAGCGTTCTGAGTTGTTGTAAGGTTTGTTGGTTTTGCATTTTTATTGTCCTTTTTTGTTAGTGATAATATTTATCGCCACGTATATTTTCATGGTCGCTAAGTTGCAGTTCAGTTTGTTTTTCGCATGATTCAGTCGTTGTTGAATTACGTTTATCCAGCCCATTTTTTAAAATGGATTCAACACTGGTGCGTGTGGGTGAGTTAATGTCGATGGCGCGTGCACAGGCGTTTTCTAAACGGGGGCGATCGTATTTTTTCGCCAGGCTTAACAGCGCTAACACACTGCGGTAGTTTTGTTCGGGATGGCGTTTTTTATACAGCAGTGTGGTGACGACTTTTTTGGTTGATTTACCGATGTCTTCAGCCCAACTTAAAAAACGCTCCGGCGACCATTCGCTCATGGCACGATGAGACTGTAGCATGTGTTCGGTGAGGGTTGAGTGAGCGCCCTGTACATAGCTTCTCGGATGACTGGATACTCTATGCCCATAGGCGTAAACGCTGATTAACGTGCTACTGGCCTGCACTTCCACCTGTTCTTTAACCAGGTGATGGGGCACCGAGTAATAGTGTTTGTCATATTCAATGTGATAATCAATATGTACCCGTGCTGTTTTTATTTCCACGTACTGGTAAGCGGATTTAGGCACCGGTTTGTCGAGCATGTCAAACTGGCTTTTGCGAGTGCCGGGCAGTTTTTTAAAATTACGATGATTGAGATCAATGAGCAATTCACTGATCGCCAGATTAAGTGCCGCTAATGTGAAAAAAGTTTGATGGCGAAGGCGGGCTATAATCCAGCGCTCGACAATTTGCACACCAACTTCAGCTTTTGATTTGTCTTTTGGCTTATACGGTCGAGCGGGCATTATGGCCGTCTGGTAAAAACCGGCCATTTGAGAATAAGCGGGATTAATTTGTGGTTCATAACGATGTGTTTTTATCACCGCACTTTTTAAATTATCCGGTATCACCAGCTCAGGCACGCCACCGAAAAACTCAAAGGCTTTTACATGGGCATTAATCCAGTCAGCCTGTTTCTGCGTTTTCGAGGCACAGGCAAAGGTGTAGTTCGATGCACCCAATACCGCGACAAATATTTGTGCGTTAACACACTCACCGGTATCGGGATTAACAATGGGGATGGTGGGGCCACAGTAATCGACAAAGAGTTTTTCACCGGCTTTATGGGTTTGTCGCATGGAAGTGGCTTGCTTACCCCGCCAGACTTTGTAGCGATGACAAAACTGGGCGTAGCTGTAGCCGTTATTCGGATGAGACTGACGGTACTCTTCCCACAGTAATAACCTGGTCACAACTTTTTGTTTGAGCTCCTGGTGAATTTGCGGGAAATCCGGCTCAATAAACCGGCGAGGACTGGCCGGCGGTTGACTGGGAAAGAGCAACCGCCCCAGATCACGCTCATCCATGTCAGCGGGCAATGGCCAGTTGATACCGGCTTTTTCTGCTCGGTTAAGGTAATTGGCCACGGAACCATAACTGGTGCCGACGGCCACGGAAATGGCTCGTCGGCTCAACCCGGACTCATGATGGAGCTGTAGTATTTGTTTAATCTTTCGCATTGATAGCTTCTCTGTTGGCATGCTGTGCTTCCCCAAAAAAGGAAGAAGCGTAGCAAATTAACGGGATATTCAATGCGTTATGAAGGGTGCTGGCAGGTACGCCAGCGGGTGATAAACTTGATCCAGAATCACTGATCAAGATAAACCAGAATCGATGATCAACATTTCCCAGAATCAGTGATCAAGATGGGCCAGAATATGCAGAAATCACATACCAGAAATTTATTGAGCTTTGAGTATCAATTTCAAGAAAGACACATGTATTGAAACATGAACTAATTTATATGAAAGTTTACCTGGATGATGAGAGAAAAACCCCTGATGGTTGGCTTAGGGATTTGATCAATATTAAGTTACCAACTTTGACGGACGATTTTGGCTGATTATTCATTTCATTCGAGGATGCAACTCGTAGTTCCATTCACCTTGAAATTCGTGACGATAGAGTAACAGCGCGCCCATTTCATCCCTCGTTATTTTCACACCCGTTGGATAGCTGCGTTTATCAAGTTTTGCTTTGACCTTAAGACCTTCCGCGGTACGCGTGTTGCCGATCAAGTCGACAATAGTCTCGAAGCTGCGAAGGGATTTCCCACGCCAGTTCTCCGTGATGTGGCAAAATAAGCGATGCTCAATCTTGTTCCACTTACGGGTTCCGGGTGGAAAGTGACTGACACGGATCTTGAGATGAGTTTCATCGGCAAATTTTTGCAACTCATGCTTCCATGCGTGGGAACGATAGCCGTTGCTTCCTCCCGCATCGGCGGTGATAAATAGTTCTTTAGCATCTGCGTAAGCACGTTTTCCCATCGTATTCCACCACCGGCGGATGGATGCAACCGCAAATGCCGGCGTATCGTGATCACGCCCGACATTCACCCAGGCTTCGTTGCGCCCCATGTCGTAGATGCCCTAAGGGATCGCCTTTCCTTTCGCGTCCTGCGTTCTTAAACTCACCCGCCATCCCGCTTTTACCAAAGTACCTGTTAGTTTTGCTCTACTCTTACATGTCCATCGCAATACTGAGCATGGATCGCCTCGCGTCACCGGGTCAACCCGCTTCTCCAACGCATCTTTTATTCCGGGCTGCTCGCTTTCAAGGCGCGGACGCCCCGCACCCGAACGACGCAGGTGCTCACTTGTTTCAACTCCCGCTTCGATTTCGCGCCGACCCGCTCGAATGGTAATATGCGATAGACCGGTTGCAGATGAAACTACCGAATCGCCTCCATAACCAATGGCGCGTGACTCTGCGGCTGCCCATAGACGTCGCCCACGTTCATTGAGCACCGGTTCAATGGCGACATATTTCTCAACAAGACTCGCTTCAAGTTCAAGATCACGTTTCATGTTCTCATTAGATCATAAAATGCTCAACCTGGATAGTTTATTTTGGTCAGCCTCCTTATCATGCCGATGCCCTTCTTGGCGGAGGCCACTGTTTTTTAGCCGTGTGCAAGGGTAGGCTTTTCGAAGCCTCAGGCTTTGTACGCCGACAGCCTTGTGTGGTGAACCGCTGTATTATCGTTGGCGCGTTGTTTTGTGCGGGGTTGTTTCTTGCCCGCATCTCTAAACTGGGCGTTCGCATGTATCGGCCTATCCCTGAAAAGGGAGATGGGCAGGGTTCTATTTATTCGTTTCTGCGGAATTAACCGCGTTGTTCTTTGTGGCATCCAATGCTGGCGGTAGAGCTATGGGGTTGGATACAGTTTCTTTTTCAGCTGGGGGCACGTTGGCATTGGACGAAGCCTCTTTTTTAGCTACGGGTATGCCGGCTACTATGTCGGGTGTAGTTTCTTTTTTGACTACAGGCGTGTCGGTTTTGGGTGTGGAGTCTTTTTTGACTACAGGCACATCTGTTTTGAGAGCAGTTTCTTTTTTAGCTGCAGGTACATCCATTGCATGGATGGGTTTCAGATGACTCACTGGCGTGGCGCTGGCCATCAATGTATTCCATTTATCAAGCAGTTGATTAAACGTGGTTTTGGCTTGCTGACGCAGGTGTAATTCTTCCCCTGCAATCGCCAGTTTTGACGGAAGGTCAACCACTTGCCTCAGATTTTCAACGGGGTTGATCGACGCTTTGACTCTGAGTTGCGGTGCGGATGAATCTTTGCCGAGTTGTAATTCCGGATGCATGCCTGGTTTGTAGAACAGGAACGTGCCTGCGGCTGCAATAGTCAGGATCAAGCTGGCGGCAACGGTGAACAGGCCTTTACGTTTGTTTTTTTGTGCCTGATTGAGAATCGCATCACGCTCGCGCATGACCTTTTCGAATTCCCGACTGTTAAAGGGGGGGGCGACCGGGTCATTTTGGCTGTCGACAGTAAAGGAGGGGAGATCATTGTCGTCATTATTTACGGCTGAGCGTAGTTCCGGGATGGGATCTTCTTTGTTTGCGGGTGTGGGTTCCTTAAAGATAAAAATATCATGCGCACCTTCGAGAATAATTCTACCATTGATTCGTTTGACCGTGACTTCGGCCAGTGACATCCCCTCCATGCTGGTTTGTGCTTCATTGTCCTGACGATGCTGCTCTGCTTTCTCCAGACGCGCCTTAATCTGTTCAGCCATCCTGCGCGCTTGTAATTGTTTCTTCTGGTTAAGGTGCGCATTTTTCTGTTTTTTGATATGTAACTCTTTTTGTCGCTTCTCTTGTTCGATACGGGCGTTGATAGCCTGTACCTTTTTGATGTTAGTGGCCTGCTGGGCAAGTTGCATGCGTGACTGTTCCAGTTCGGCACGTATCCGTTTCGCCTCCTGCTCGGCGGCGATACGGATACGTTCGGCTTCTTCTTTTGCCTTGCGGTTGGCTTCGAGGATTACTTGTTGTGCGTGCTGCTGAGCATCATTAATAATCGTTTCGCGCTGCTGGCTGCCAGCGTTTCTGGCCCGTGACACCGTCTCCTCGATTTGTGCTCGGGCATGGGCAAGTTCAGAGCGTAGTTGTTCGGCTTCCTGTCGTGCCTGCTGGCGGATGGCATCGGCTTCGACTTCAGCGTTAAGTGCGCTCTGTTTAATAATATCTTCAGATTGCCTGCGCGATTCTTCCAGCAGTGTTTCACGTTGCAGACGCTCTGTTTCTGCAATACTGTATCGGGAAGCTTCCAGTTGTTGACGTGTTTCTTCCAGATCCCGTTGTAGCTGTGCGGCTTCTTCCTCGGCCCGGCGACGGATGAGATCAGCTTCAGTATCTGCTTTGCGGCTGGTCTCTTCAATCACTCTCTGAGCCTGTTGCTGGGCATCTTCCAGCATGCGCTGACGCTCGCGGGCCGTGCTTTCCCTGGCCGCATTTAGCGTATTTTTCAGTTCTTGCTGTTGTTGACTCAGTTGTTCACGTATCGTTTGTGCCTCAAGCTCGGCCTGGCGACGAATTTCCTCAGCCTCACGGGCATTCCGTTGCGCCAGTTCCATCGTTGCCTGGCGTTCAGTTTCTCTTTCCTGATGTTCTTTTTGAGCTTGCTCCAGTAGTTTGGAGTGCTCTGACTGCATCTGTTTACGCATCTTTTGCGCTTCGAATTCAGCCTGACGACGGATTTCCTCGGCTTCTTTTTCTTTCAGGCGGACGGTGGCCATAGCGGCCTGGCGCTGGGTTTCTTCTTTTTTGCGTGCGGCCTTGGTTTCAGCAAGAATCTTTTTGGTGGTGGCCTCCATTTCCTCACGTAGCCGACGAGCTTCTTCTTCAGCCTCACGACGAATTTTAGCGGCTTCTTTTTCAGCCTGTCGGCGTGCTTCATGCGCCGCGCGATCAGCCTCGGTGGTAATCTGTTCGGCTCGTTTTAATGAATTATCCAGCGTCTGTTGCCGTTCTCTGACCGCGGCGGCTTCTTTTTGGATACGTTGCAACTCTTGTTCAGCCTTTTGGCTGACTGCCCGGGCTTCCAGTTTGAGTTTGGCGGCTCTTTCCTCAGCTTTACGAGCGCGTTTGGCCTCTTTTTCAATGCGCATTTTGGCGGAACGTATGGCCGCATCACGCTGGTTGAGTTCTTCCTTTTGTTGCCGTTCCACCTCGTCTGTGGCAGTGCGCCTGGTTGTCTCGGCCTGTTCCATGCGCAGGGCAATGTCGCGAGCTTCATTGCGTGCTTTTTCAGCCTGTTGTTTGAGTTGTTTTGCTTTGTTTTCTGCTGCTTTGAAGTTGCGATCTGCAGCCTGGGTTTTGTGGGTTTCGACCGGCGGGGCGACCGAGACAGAAAGGTTGGCCTCGGGAAGCTTGATATTGGCTCCATCGAGACCACCACGTAGTACATGGCAGGTAAGGCCATGCTGGGTCAGGAGGAAAGCGGCAGCAGCACTACGTGTGCCATCCGAACAGCAGAGAATATAGTTGCGTGTATTATTCATGCCCTCCAGCTTCAAACGCAGCATGGATAGTGGAATATTGACTGAGCCTTCGACGCGGGCCGCCTGGTATTCCCCGTGGTTTCGCACATCGATTAGTAGGCTGCCCTTGCTGATCTCAAGCAGCACGTCCTTTTCATCCGTATACTCGATCAGAGGCTCGGCCAGATATTTCAGGAAGTCATTCTTTTTCAAGCGCATGAGTATGCCATCTTTAAGCATTGTGATAGTGGCGTTGCGCTTGCCGTTGGTAATCAGGGCTTCTTCACCAAAACCATCGCCCTCGGAGAGTATGGCCAGTTGCATTTCATGGGCGCTGGGCGCTGGCCGCCGGCTGACGGAGCACTTGCCCTTTTGCACGATGTAATAGTAGTGATCACGCTCGCCCTGACGAATGATGACCTGGTCTTTTTCCGCAGGCATTTCTTCCAATGCCATGAGCAGTGCCTGGATATTTTCCGTGGGGAGATTGAGAAAGGCACGAGATTGCAAAAAACGCATCATCCAGTAGCTGCTGTCATTGTTACCCAGCTCATCAACTTCATAGATACCGGAGGGGTTCTCATCCAGCAGAATTTCGAGAAGATCCGAGTCGATGACAAGCAGGGTGGCATCGGTTTTAGTGCGGCAGGTGCAGCGGCGGGGCAGTTCCTCTGCCAGGGGAGCCGTGGCTTCGCGGGATTTGGCACGGATAGTCGTGCCCTTGGACCGGTTGGTACTGGTCTGTTCGACCTGGCCGGCGAGCAGAAAGAGTGTGCGTTTGTCCCGTTCACCCTGTTTGAATAATATGCGCCCGGCAGACACATCCTCGATACTGGATTTGTTAACCAACTCATCGAGCTTGTCAAAACTCAGGTCGCGCAGAGGTTCCAGGGTTTTTAGCAGTTTTTTATCGAGAATGATTTTGCTTACGGCCATGAGGATGCATTCTACTCTTGTGTGGGTGGTTCAATGGTTAAATTCAGATCTGATACTTTAGTTAAGCGGATATTGGTGCCAGAACTTTAAACCCGTAACTTGACGCTGTCCGGATATACTAATACTAGCTGAGCTTATATGCACGGGGTGTGAGTTGACTCACATCGCGGGGATCTGCAAGTGGGTATAGGTCTAAAACACTTGAATTTGTGATGAGTTGCAAAGAATTTCGATAGAAAAACATTATATTTTGATGCACCATCAGCTCTGAATTACATGATTATCATGAGGGCAGGAAATCAATCGGATAGGTGACGGTAACCGTATCCACATCCCGGGCCGGGAAATGGAACAAGTTGATCCGGCTGAGCAAACGTTTTTCCAGCTTCGGAGCAGCCAGCTCACTGCTGAGAATGCGTATATGGGTAATTCGGCCGCTGGGGGCAATGGTCAGCTCCAGTAGTACCTTGCCCTGCAAGGTGGGATCCCGGCGCAGGGCACGGTTATAGAGGCTATAGATGGCCCCCTTGTTTCGTTGAAACACCAGTTCGATTTCTTCCTGGCTACGGTTGGCCTTGTGTCCGGCTCGTGGTTTTGGAACATCTTCACTATTTGTCAGCGCACTCTCTACCTTGCTGCGATGGCGTGCGGCCAGTGCCTGATTGCCGCTGATGTTGTGCTTGAAGCGGCGGGTGTTGATGCCGTGGCTGCCTTTGCTGGCAGCGGCTGAGAGAATTGCGGCAGGTTCTGGTTGGCTGCGGATCTTGCCTTTGTTCTGCTGGGGTCGGTGATTTTTCAAGGTACTGACATCGAAGCTGTCACGTAAATCGGCCAGCTCATCCTGCATGGCCAGCAGGCCGCTGCTTTGTGCCTGTTTGCGGGCCTGGACTGTTTTATCGACGCTTCTTTTCTTTGCGGATTTCTTTTTTTGAGCCGTTTTCTTCTTCAGTGGCTTTTTCTTTGCCACATTTTCCCGTTTTATTCTTTCAGCAATGATGGGTTTCGGTTCCTGCTTTTTCAGCATGATCAGTTTGGCCAGTCGTGGCGAGATCTGTTGCAGCTCTTGTTGCTTGACCCCCGGGCGTGGCAGAAAGGGCACGATAGCGCCAATAATGGTGCATAGCAGCAGACTGAACAGCAGAATGATGCGAAAACGTCGATCATAATCCGTCTCGGTCCAAGGTAATAATGGCGTATACAGGGCGCTATTCGTTGGCATGTTCAGATGCCCCTGGCAGCTTTCTTTAACACCGCCAGCGAAATATGAGTGAACTTGCTGCCAGCGCAGGTGAGCATGACTTTTTTCAGAAGTTTGTAGGGTATTTGCCGGTCGCCCATAATGGTTACCGCTGTGCGGTTGATTTTTACATCGCGGGAGCTAACTCCCTTGCGATAGTTGTTGAGTGCCTGACGCAGGGCGGGAATGGTGGCTTTTGGATTCGTCATCACTCGCTTGACCGGAACAATAATTTTATCGTTAATGCGAATGTCGATGCCGTTGACCATAATCACCAATGTTTGCATGGGTGATTTTTCAGCGCTGGATACGGGCAGATCAACGGCTTTGGGGGTTGGCAAAATTTCTGAATCGGTGGATGACACTAGCAAAAAGAAGACCAGAATGGTGAAAATATCCATCAGCGAGACCATGTTCAATGAGGCCGTGCTGTCCTGTCTTCGCCAGTGGTGACGGATGATACGCTTTATACGGCGGGAGTCTTTCATATCCTTACTCGTTATCTCTTTTTCGCTGCATCGCCGATAGAAATATCGGGAAATAATTCAGCGCTGATGATCTTGCCATCCACAAGTGCGGGATAAACACGCACCGTATCCATCACTCTTACCAGGATCTCGTAAGCTGTGTCGGCCTGAGAGAGAATGGTCGCGTCAGTCTTGTCGGGCAGACGCGCCTTGATTTGCTTCAGGGTTTTACGCAGGCTGAGGTATTGTTGGCCGGACTGATCACGGGCGTTGACGGGAATGCGTTTTATCAGCCCTCCCTTGCTGTCAGCGACCAGCAGTGCGTTCTTATCGATGATGATCTGAATCTGAAACCCCGGTTTGTTATTGCCTGTTTTGCTGGTGCCATCGGGCAGGTTCAGTTGCAGAATAGCCAGTTGTGAAAATACGGCTGTCATCAGCAGAAAAGGAACCAACACCACCATCAGATTCATGAAGGCAGTAATGTTCAGCTCGACGCTGACTGGCTTGCGTCGATGGCGGTGACGAAGGCGACTCATGCGCCTGCGATATTCTTGCGCTGCATCATCAGGTTGGAAAATTTGATGGTGGCCATTTCCAGGCTGTCCACCACCTGGGTGGTTTTGGTTTGCAGGACGGTAAAGAACAGCAGCAGAGGAATCGCCACCATTAAACCGAAGGCCGTAGTGTTCATGGCGACGGAAATACTGGTAGACAGGATTTCGGCCTTGAGCGAAGGATCCACGGCGGCTACGGCGGTAAAAGCCTTGATTAATCCGATAATGGTGCCAAGCAGACCAAGCAGGGTAGCGATATTGGCGAGCATGGCGAGATAATGAGTGCGGCTCTCCAATCGGGGAATGGCTTCGAGCATACTTTCTTCCATCGCAGCTTCAATGTCATCACGGTTCCTGGCCGAGTTAAAGCGTGCCAGCCCCTGTGACAGCATGCGGTTGACCGCGTGGCCGGATTTACCCGCGAGAGTGTAGGCCTGTTTGAAATCGCCGTTTTGCAGCAGGGGCAATAATTGATTGAGCTGCTTGCGGTTGGCGCGTTTGGCACCGGTCAGATAGATATAACGTTCGATGCTGATAGCCAGGCCAATGGCCAGTACCACCATGATCGGGTACATGAAGGTGCCACCCTCCTGAAAAAACCCCACTACACTTGCATACATTTCCGTCTCCTTTTCAAATTCAGATAACAATGAGTCTCTTTAAGAGTCTGATTCTCCGGCAGGTTGGCTTAAAAACACGGCCTCATGCTGTATTACCGGAATATTGACAGTTTCATCTGTGTCCAGCAAATAAATGGATCTTAATCCAAGTATCAACAATGAGCCGGAACCAATTCGCTGTTTTTTATACTAGTTCTTAAAAAATACACGATGATAATATATTTGTCGGCGAAATTCCTCGCGATCCAGCGGTGCCAGCACCTGATTGATCATCTGGCTGATAGGGGGACGTTTCATCCGGGGCAGGCCAGACTTCTTCCATGGCACGATGTAGAGAATTTTTGGCAGTTCCTGATTGCCGATAATTGATGTGCCTTGCATCTCAATGCGCGTTTCGGCGGGTACCGATAGCGTCGTGAACGCCAGTATCAGAGCAAATATCATACGCATAAGAAGGCTAGCCATTGTGACGATCCCCTGTTGTCCCGGGTGAATTTGATTGTTTCGCTAGCCGACGGTTTAGCTCAACGATCCATTTATGAACCTTGTCATCGGCATGATTCCCGAGCTGTTGATAGTGCTCATACTGTGGTAGCGCCTGAGCCGGTTTATTCATATAAATATCATAAAGAATGCCCAGATTCAGCCAGGCGCTGGCATAAGCAGAATCCACCTCAATCGCTTTTTTATAAGCGTGTTCGGCTTGTTGGAAGAGTCCCAGATTTCGATTGACCAGGCCGAGATAATTGTATATCGGGGCAATATCCGCATTGAGAGTCAGAGCCTGTTGCAAGGCATGTTTTGCTTTATTCCACTTGCCGGTTTTCATATAAATCAGGCCCAGATTGGCCCATGCGCCGGTCATCCGTGGATAGCGGTTGATCAGATCATGAAATTTTTCCGCCGCCTGCGATAATTTCCTGGCCTGCATCAGCACCAGCGCCTGTTGAAATTCATGCTTGATTTCATTATCAAGCCGATTGGTTTCAGCGGGTGTTTGCAACGGCGTCTTTTTTTCTGATGTACTGCTGCAAGCTGCCAATAGCAATGCTGCTAGCAGCAGGATCAAGCCGCCTTTATTATGCTTAGTAAATATCGGGCACATAGCTGTCAATTTTCTCATACTTGGCATAACGGATGGGTTGCAGTTTTTGCAATTGGGCCAAGCTCTTTTTTACCCATTCATCATAGATACCCTGTTGCATATATTTAAGGTTTACCTGATGAATACTGATAGCTTTTTCCTCGAAAGGATAGGCCTGTTCTTCCAGCAGGATGTCATATTGTTCTCGCGCTTCAGCGGATAATTTTCGGGGTCGTTGTGACTTCATCAAGGCGCGGGAAAAATTATTATAAATTTCGGCAATGTCATAGGTGGCCTGGGTACTGACCTCCGCTACCTGATATGCCATAGCCTGTTGATAGGCCTTGAGCGATTGTTTCATTAGTCGCTTTTTCTTTTTCAGGCTCTTCTTCAGCGGGATGCTCAAACGCACTTTTTGATAAGCATAGCGAAAGGGTGCAGCAAGTTGCAGGCTGGCTTTAGCGGCCAGATAGCGGCTGCGATCACTACGCTGCGTACCGGCTTTTTGATCTGCATGAATGATATCCTTCATCCAGTATCTGGCAGCCCGATAATTTTTTTGTGTCTGATAGTAGTCGAGAAGATTTTGGCGTGCTTCAAGTGCCTGCATGAAAGGTTGTGGATAAAGGTGGATATATTTTTTATATAACCGCGCAGCATCTTTGGTATGTCCGGCTTTGGCGTAAAGTTCAGCAGACTGCCAGAGCAGATCACGTTTTCCTTTCGAGGTGCTGGATACATACGGACTGAAGGCCAGTTTTTCAAGTTCGGTGGCCGCTTTAAGCGACTGGCCAGTCTGTGCATAAATATAGGCAAGTTTGGTTGTAATGCCCGTCTGTCGGGCACTTTGTTTTGGATGGCGGCGACGCAGATCCTCCAGTAACGGTTGAGCCTCACTGAGTCGGCCGGATTGAATTAGCAGGGAGGCAGCATCATAATCAGCAGTCAAACGAATTTTTGAAGTCGGTGCCAGCTCGCGGATACGCAAGAAGTGAGTGATTGCCAACTTCAGGTGTCCCTGCTTCCTGGCTGCTTCACCCTGTTTGTAGATGCTGGCGGCAAGGCGATTCTGAAGTCCCTTTTTTTGTTTGCTTTTAGCAGAAATATACTTGAGCGCATGGCGGTAAGCTGTTTCGGCCTGTTTGAACCCGCCCAGTTCAAAGCTGGCCTGAGCCAGGATCAGCCAGGCTGTACGTTGCAGACTGATCTTGCTGCTAGTGGTCACTCTCCGGGTCAGATTGCGGGCAGCATCGCGGGCGCGAGCGTAGTCGCCTATAGTATAGAGCGTTTCGGCAGCATTAGCCTGTACGCTGAGCGCGCGTTTATCCTGGGGAAAAGAATCACTGAAGCGCAGGGCGCTGGTAATAGCTTTTTGTTGCCATACCGCAGTCCGAGGTTCGTGTGCCTGCTTTTCTATTAGTGGATAGATTAGTAAGGCGGCATAGGCCGCTTCCGCACTTTTCTTGTTACGCGGATATTGGTAAGCAGTGCGTTCGAACTCGCGAATAGCGCGGGGATAGTTTTTAGATTCATACAAAACTTCAGCAAGTAGAAAATTGATGGCTGGCGCATCGTTGGCCTCAGGGAAAGATTTGAGATAATAGTCGTACCAGTAGACAGCCTGTTGGTAATCTTTTTTCTCATGTTGTTTGCGCGAAGCCGCGTGATAATAGCTGGCTAGATCGCGGATGTTTTGATTGACCTGTCGCAAAACCTGTTTGCGGGCAGTATCATTTTTATGTCCCATCCAGAAACGGCTATAGCGATCATAGTGTTTGATGAAATTTGCTTTGGCAGGCAGAACGAGGTGTGGCAGTCGGGCGCTTTGGTAAGCATGGATCGCCAGTAGCTGAAATTTTGGAGCGAGAACATTATCAGGATGACGTTTAATAAAAGCAAGGAAGGTATTGGCTGCATCCGTGTAGCGTTGTTTGTGCAGATAGAGTTCACCCAGACTGTTATATAAAAGGGCTTCGTATTGACGAGACTGATGCCGGGACAGATAGGCGTTAAGGGTTTCTGTACCCGCCTGATAGGATACCGCAAGCGAAATGGCTCGCGTAATATCTTCCAGTATGGCCCTTTTTGTGCTGGAAATATGCGTCGAGAAATTCATGGCATTTAACTGATCATGTTGCTGCTGTAGATTCAGTAATTTAAAAAAAGCATCTAATGCCTGCTTATAATGGCTTTGTTTGAACAGGCTCCAGGCATATTTATACAATGCTTTTTTTCTGTAGGGTGAGTCTGAATGAATACTGATTTTATAAAAGGCATGTTCCGCTTCGGCATAATGTTTCCGGGAAAAAAGAATTTCACCGCGACGAAAATTGGCTTCATCGAAATATCGACTGTTCGGATAGTTTTTACTCAAGCGTTGCAGGGTGGCGAGGGTTTTGTTTATCTCTCCCTGTAGTTCATAAGCTTTGGCCTGCTGATAGAGGACATGATCATTACCGGGATCATCCGGATAGGTGGCGAGATAAGTGTCATAGAGACGAATAGCATCAGCGGCCTGTCGTTTGGCCGCTTTAATTCTGCTCTTGTCTGCCGAGCTATTAGTATCATCAGCCGTAAGAATTTCGAGTTCTGCCAGTCGCTTCAGTGCTTGCGGGTACATAGGACTGTGGGGAGCCAGCTTAATAAACTGACGGTAGTGAGCCATGGCCTGTGCGCGGGTGATGTTTAGATCCCGCTTTGGCGTTACCGCAACCGGGGTATCGGCAAGCGAGTCGATGGTGGTTGGGCCAGACGAACAGGCGCTGACAAGGAGTATCAGCAGCAGTAACAGAGGATGCCAAAACTTCATTGATGATCCTCTTTTAACGGATTATTATCAGAGGATAATTTGTCTAGCAGCAGCGAAATATTGTACTGAATGCGAATTTGATAATGTTTGAGTTGTTGTTGACGCTGATGAAGTTTTGCCAGCGCCATACCTCGCAGATAATGCGCCTGCGCTCGCAGCAAAGCATCCAGACGTATAGTCAGAAATTTTATTTTCCGCTGCTGTTTTCTGATTCGAAAGTTATAACCACGAAAACTCTTTGGCCCTTCTTTCCAGGCACGGGTTAATGATATTTTTGTTTTGCGAGTGGTGAGCAGAGCGGCCCCCAGTTGTTTTAGCGCCTTTTTAGCCTGCCACAGGCGGGGTGCATAGTCGGTGCTGATTTTCCAATACAGAAGGCCATAGTAAAGCCTGTATTTCTCCTGTTGTTCCTGCAGGTTTATTCCTGGGGCTTGTTTGGTCCGAAGCTCGTCGATTTTTTCCTTAATCGAGCGTAGTAAGGCCAGTTGTTGCAGCTCTGTTGTCGATGCCAGGGCGAGTGCATCCTGTTTTTGGCTGATGTGCCGGAATTCAGTATTCATCTGCTTTTGTAATCGGCGATGGTGGTTGAGCTGGTGCAGGCGCGGATCGGTACTGATATGGTTGAGCTTCTTTTGCCAGGCTTTTTTGCGCTCGCGCAGCATAGTTTGCAGAGCGGGCAGTTGTTCCTTCCAGTCAACCAGAACATGACGCAGATAGAAAAGATCGCGGTAATTTTTATAAGCCGTCTGGAATTTATAACTGGCCAGCAGTTGCCCTAGATAAGGCAGAGATTGAGCCGAGGTCGCTTTCTTGATTTCCAGAGGTGTGATGATTTCAAGGTCATTGCTATCTGTGCGCAGCACCTGTTCAATTTCACCCTGCTTAACGGCCTTGATGACCATGTTAAGTCGCATCTGTTCGCGCGTGTATATTTTGGTGGCTTGTTCATATTCTGTCAGGGCGCGCCCCGGTGCGCCAACCGTATCGGTGGAATAGGGAATAGCTAACAGGGCTTCCTGTACCGCTGGATCGATAGGATTGCGCGTTGCCAGTTCGCGCCAGGCGGACAGGGCATGACGATGATCACCCGCGAGATTGTAGGCCCAGCCCAGGCCTAGCAGCGCCTTGTTGGAAAAAGGGCCGCGTAAACGTATTTTTTTCAGGTATTTGACAGCTTCGCCGGTCTTCTGTTGCTGGATGTAGGAGAAGCCCAGCGCGAGGTTGGCGCGATCCTTGAGTGCCGCAAGCTCGTTGTTGTGAGCATTGATGTCGCCGCCGTCTTCAAGCAGTTCCTGTCCCTTTTCAGTCCGTCCGGATTTAATCAAAGCCACGCCGAGATTGAAGCGGGCATAGTGTTTCCAAATCGAGTGACTGTCGATGTCTTGCAGCGCTGCCACAGCCAGTTCCGGTTTGCCCTGATGCATGTATATATTGGCCAGCAAATTTAAACGTTCCTCATTACGAGCCGGGGGCAGGGTGTCAGTGATCCGGTTCAGTGCATCACTGGCTTGTTTATATTGACCTTGTTGGTAATAGGACTTACCCAGATAGTACCAGGCCTGATCGCGGGTTTTGTAAGCGACATCATTTTTTAGAAGTGCGGTAAATATATGCCGCGATTCATCGCTCAGACCGTAGCTTTGATAAAGACCGCCCAGCAGGATTTCAGGCATGTCGCCCTGTTGACGAATCGGCGCGTATTCTTTGGCGCGCATCAGGCGGGTAATGGCAGAAAAATATTTTTGCTGATAAAAATAATACAGCACTTCGCCATAGCGCAAATCATGAATGATATTTGTTTTAGCAACATCGGCTAGCACCGGGCGCACCGTCAGACAGGATAGCAGCAGGAGCAGACTGACTAAGGTTATTGCTAAATATGTTGATTTATGAGGATTCAGGGCGACTAACGTCATGCCGGGCTAATCCCAGACCTTGATTTTAAATTCAGGTTGCTGTTGACGGGTGTCATCTGTGATTTTCAGTTCGACAAACTGAGGGTCACTGCCTTTCTTGAGTTTAATGCTGCTGCCACGGCGGTAATCTCGTCCTTTTGGCCCTTTGCCGGTAAAAAAGGCCACCAGCTCATGTTCACCGGAAGGCAGATTGCCCAGATATAAACGTTGGGTACCCCCGCGCCTGAGCGCATTAAGTTCGCGTTTGGTGTAAAGATGGTTGGCGACAACTTTGTTATCCAGTTTGAGCTGCACGGCATCAAGATCAAAATAACGTCCGATATCAAAGGAAAGAAACACTGTAAACTGAGTATTGGCAGGAAATAACAGTTCTTCCTGCAACTGGAACAGGTCGCGGTTCAGTTCCAGCACCTGTTTCTTCAGATCTTGAACCCGGCTTTGCAGTGACTGTTTTACAGGAGTCGCTGGTACAGCTTGTCCTGATCCCTTTTCATTTGCCTGTAGCATGGTGCTGGACAGAAGCAGTGCAAACAGGAGGAAGTAATATTTAATCATGGGCAGGTTATTGATGTTGCCTGAATCTTTGCAGTCAGGTTCTGGTTATTATACTTCCGCGTAGTTTACAAGCGGACTGAATGAAAAAACACCCATTTTAAAGTCTTTAATAGGGGATTTAAAATCCTACGCCTTCAGGCCGCATGATTATTTTTGCGCCTTCTCCCCTTGAGGGGAGAAGGCCGGGATGAGGGGTGAGTTGCACCGAGGTTGATTTTTGAACCCTCTCTCCAACCCTCTCCCGGTTTTGGGAGAGGGAGCAATCGGCCGAAGCGCCGATCAATCCGGCTTTTAGCCCCAACCCGAAGTCACCGGCTTTAGCCAGTGGGGTATTTACAGCGTCGGGTATTTTATTAACCAATGTAGCCTGTTTTTCTCAAATATGCTGTAGAAACGGTCACAAATTACTTTTTTCCCATTTGGGTGGCATGAGTTTATCCGATTAGCCAGTTTGATATTTTGTCTTGTGATATGAGTGGATCATATATAACCTCATAACTTGTGCAGAATTTTGAGCGTCCTCTTGCTGGATATGCCTGGCAGGCATAAAAAAACCGTCGAATAACACCAGCGGTTTCCCGGTAATGAAGACATCCCTGTCACACTCCTCTCATCCCTGTTGTCATATTCAAAAAGATACGAGAGGTGTCTGTAGGATAGGGCTGAAAGCTTTGTAGGGCTTATCTGACAGGGTAAACCCGTACGGTTTACTCTATGGGCATTTCAAGCCGCAGGATAGAAGCTGTATCAATAAATAATGCAAGATCCCCTCTCCGTCGTATTGGGCGAGGCTAAAGCCTCACATGGGCTGCTGCGGGGAACGGTCAAGCTAACGCTGCGTAATTTGGTGATATAAAAGCGTCAATCGTGCGGGAAGATCGGCCAGGTTTCTGATGACGGTAAAATTATTTTTACCAAAAATGTATGGCATATATTCGTGTGCTTCCTGATCAATGGTGACGCAGAATACGTGCATCCCGCGCTTTTTGGCCTCAATGAGTGACATGCGTGTATCTTCTATTCCGTATCGGCCTTCATAATGGTCGATGTCGTTGGGTTTTCCGTCGGTGAGAAGCAATAGCAAGCGGTCGCGAGAAGGGCGATGGCTCAGAATTTCAGTAGCATGACGAATCGCAGCGCCCATACGGGTATATGCAGCCGGTTCAAGTGAATCTATACGGCGTATAGTGGTCTCATTGAATTGTTCATCGAATGACTTTATCGTATACAGGCGGACATCAGTTCTATGTGTGGAATTGAATCCATAGAGCGCGAAGGGATCTTTGCTTTCTGATAGTGAGGAAGAAAATATAAGCATGCTCTCACGGATAACGTCGATAACGCATTTATTTGTGCCTGCCCAGGCGTCGGTAGAAAGCGATATGTCAGCCAGGAGCAGGCTGGATATATCACGTTCGCGTTTTCTGGTATCTATGTAGATGTAGGGTTCCTGCGTGTATTCATCCGCATGGAATTTTATATATTCATCAATGTCAATTTCATTACCGTGTTGTTGTGATCGTAGCCGCATGCGATGTGGATAAAACATGCTGAATGAATTCTTTAGTTTGCGCAGGACAGGTTGTAAATGCTTGGGAATGTTACCGCATGCGTTTTCCTTTATGCGTACGGGCATCATTATGGTGCGGCATTGATCGGCTACCAGTGTGCCGCTCCTGTAGTTCCACTCAGGGAGTAATTTCCCACTATCCAGTGGCGTGGTATCACTGTCGGCATGTGCTATATCGAGATCCATGCGAAGTTTTTTTGATATATTTTTGTTGTCGCGTGCAATGCTGATTGTGTCAAGATCATCGGCAATCTGAGATAGTGAATCACTGTCATCCTCACTGGTTTGATGGTCGGTTTTTGCATATTCCGTCAAGCTCAAAATTGTCTCGGGACGAAATAACAGCATCGGGTTCCCCTCTGAAGGTAGCTCGGCATTTTCAGCACTGCGCCTGCGCGTATCCGTTTGCTGCTCACCTTGACCCCTCGTTACGGCATCCTGTCCGCTAGCGGGTGGACGAGGCCTGGGCGTTGTTGCTGTGCCGGGTCGAGTCCATAGAGGAATGGGTGCAGGTGGCCGCTGCGAGGGGGGCAGCGTAATGACGCTTCCAGGTCGGCGTAGTGCAGCACGAATCATCCGTTCTTGTTCCGCCTCCTGTCTGTCCAGCAGAGACAATCGTGATCTGCGGAGTATTTCGGCTTCAACGAGTTCGAAATAGAGTGACTTTAGACCAGGGAATCGTTCAATGACTTCAAGTGTGGCAGACTGATTTCTGATGAACCAATGTGTATCTTTTTGTACGTTATGGGCGCAAAGTGCTGTAAGCCATAAATATAGATTACGGTTTAGTCGCTCATCAGGGTATATGTTTAATAATGCTGGTAACCTGAGTGCTTCTTCATCTACCCAGGCCATTTCTGTCTTAAGTTGACCGCCAGCAAGGATTTGCCCGAGTGTTTTCCTGGCTCCGTGTTTTACCTTTCCACCTGCCTGAACCTTTATGGCGTGATCGCCTCCCATGGCGCGAAAAAAAATGGCTAAACTGTGTAATAGTGATGAAAGTTCGACTTTGGCATCGTTAAATGATTTGTCTGTAAGACGTCCTATTATATGGTGCCATAGTATGCCTATCTTTTCTTCCATCTTTATGTTTCCTTAGCCTGTCAGGTAGTGTGCAGAAGGTTTAGCATGTAGCGGCTGTTTATTTGTCGCCAAATACAGCAAAGACAACCTGCATGAAAGCATTGTTGATGTCGGTGTCATCGGACAGACATTCAATAATTGCGTAACGGCAAGCATCAATTTTATCGCAACCACATGCGATAAGCTTCGCGGCATCTACAAGGAGTCGTGTTCCCGGTGCTTCATCGATGTCGTGGTCGGCTGTGGACCTCAATGCGTTGGCCAATGTAACCAGACGTGTAGCGGTTTCGGTGTCTATGTTTGACTCATGGATAATGATATCTATTTCGCGTTGCGTCTCAGGGAAGCCGAAAGATAACGATATAAAACGTTGACGGGTGCTTGGTTTTAGGCCTTTGAATAGATTTTGATATCCCGGATTATATGAAACAACGAGCATAAATTCTGCCGGAGCTTTAAGCGTTTCTCCTGTTCTGTCTATGGGCAGAATTCTCCTGTCATCAGAAAGTGAATGAAGGATGACCGTCGTATCTTTTCGTGCTTCTACTATTTCATCGAGATAGCATATTCCACCGTTTCTTACAGCCTGTGTCAAGGGTCCATCCATCCAATAGGTTCCTTCGGGACCAATGAGGTGACGGCCCACAAGATCGGAAGCGGACAGGTCATCATGACATGATACCGTGTACAGTGGGCGTTGTAGTATGCTTGCCATGTGTTCGACGAAGCGGGTTTTGCCACAGCCTGTCGGCCCTTTGATAAGGACGGGAAGCTGGTTTATGTATGCAAGATTGAATATGTCCGTTTCATTGTGTTTTTTTATGTAGACGGGGATGTCTTTGTCCGGATTTTTTTGTTGCTCAATGTTCATGATAGGCATTCTAAAGATTCCTTTGTTACCGTGATAAATACGCTATTCCAATGATAGCCCCTATAACCGCGAGATATGTACCCATGATGATGTGCCATAGTGGTTTTACCCCACGAATACCCATGAAATACCGCATTATCAGCTGTCCTTTTATGACGGTTATGCAGAGTATGGAGGTAATAAATAACGTTCCTGTCTTGTCCTGTCCTAATAGATAGGATGTTGTAGTCAGAAAAAGCAGAAGTAACCATGCATATGTGCATGGCTTGGTGTGTGTCATGTTTAATACGGGCATGTTGTGGTGTCAGTGAAGTATGTAGACAAGAGAAAAAAGTATGATCCAGACAAGATCGACCATGTGCCAGTAGGCACTACCCGTTTCTATTCCGGTATGTTCCGCGGCACTGTATTTTCCTGTGTATGATTTATAGGTAACAACTGACAGTATGGTCATTCCCATGATGACGTGCATAAAATGGAAAACCGTGAGAAAAATATAAAACATGTCAAACAGGTTTGATGACATCGTTATTCCATTTGCAAAATCATTATGAAATTCTGTGATTTTCACTGCGAGGAATGCTGCGCCTAATATCATGGCGTAAGCGAGAAACCGGGTGCAGGCGGTGCGCCGCCCTTCTTTTATGTAGCTGTTTGCTAGTGCCACACAGTAGCCGCTGGTTAAAAGTAAAATGGTGTTGATGTATCCGTATGTTTTGTTGATATGAGCCTGGGCCGTGTTGAATAGTTCCAGATGTGTATTACGTGTTATTGCATAAGCAGCGAAAAATATTGCAAATACGCTCAGCTCGGCAAATATGAATATCCATATTGCGAAATCGCCTGGAAGGGGTTGCAATGCAACGTGCTGGGCCGTGCTGTCCGAGTGCGTGTTTGGCATGGTTCGAGGGTGGCGGGGTGTTAACCCCGCCTTTTCTGGTTAGTGGTTTAACGCTTTTTTGCTTTCTTCACTGTACTCGTAGCTTCCCGGTATAAAGAAACTTCTAAGGTAGGTAAGAAGGCCGATGAAAAAGGCGATGCCGGCATATTCCCTGATCCAGAAAAAAGCTCGAGCCTTATGGTTCGTCTGCATGAAGCTGAGCGGGTTTTCAGCTGCGCGCTGCAAAAATACAGTGACAATACCTGCACCCGTTAATGCCAGTGTTATGGCTATCATGCTCAGCACCATTATCCAGAAGCCGGTCATTTCCCATTTCTGGGCTTTCATGCAATTAGCCTCTCGCCCGCGTAATTGCGGCATGGCATAAGAGATTATCGCCAGGGAGACCATCGCATAGGCACCAAAAAATGCGAGATGTCCGTGTGCAGCAGTGAAATTCGTTCCATGTGCGTAGTACTGAACTGGCGCGAGGGTGATCATAAAACCCCAGACACCGGCACCAAGAAAGGCCATGATGGGCGTTCCTTTTGCCCACAGCGCGGCGGCCTTATTGGGATGTTCCCGTCGGCGTTGGCCGAATACCCTGAAGGCAAAAACCATGAGCAGCAGAAAAGGAAGTGGTTCCAGGGCGGAAAATACAGATCCTAACCAAATCCAGTACGGAGGCGCACCTATATAATAGTAATGATGGCCAATTCCGATCATGCCGCTTATCAGGGTAAGTGCGATAATGATATAAAGCCATTTTTCAATAATTTCCCGATCGACCCCGGTCATTTTGATAAGTATAAAGCCCAGCAACGCGCCCAGGATCAGTTCCCAGTCACCTTCAACCCAGCCGTGGACAACCCACCACCATGAGTAACTTGCCTTTACCGTGTCAGTGGGAAAATAGAATGCGGGAAGGAATAACAGTGCAAGCCCCCAAAGACTACCTATCAATATATAATTGAGTGATGTTTTCCGGCCCTTGATTAGGGTCATAGTGAGATTGAAGAGCAAGGACAGCGCCACCAATACGATGCCTATTTTTGTCGGCAGTGGTTGTTCAAGATAACCTCGGCCCATCGTAGGCAGGAGAGCGTTTCCTGTATCCCGAGCCAGCTCTGCGTATGGGACAAACAGATAGCCTGCAATCGTCAGGACTGCAGCTATCAGAAACACCCAGAAAGTGATGATAGCCAGCTTTGGACTGTACAGTTCAGTTTGTGCTTCTTCGGGGACGATGTAATAGGCGGCTCCCATAAAGGCCATCAGCAACCAGATGATTAGCAGGTTGGTGTGGCTCATATGGACGACATTGAACGGTAGTACGGTTGATAGAAATGTGCCATCGACATACTGTAGGCCACCGATGAGACCGAAAATAATTTGCCCCAAAAACAGGGCAAGTGCGGCAATAAAATAGGGCTTTGCCACCATTTGTGTTTGATATTTCATGTTCCCTCTCGTATTTGTTAGGGGTGTTTGCGCTGGATTAACCGGATATGTCTGTGTGTCATTAACCCTGGATGTTTGGTGGCCAATTATTTCTATCTATGTTTGATAGCCATTTCAGATAGGCGATGATGTCGGTGAGCTGCTTCTGGGTGAAATTGAAATGAACCATCTGCCTGCGCCCGGCTATTTTGATGGGTTGTGCCGGTATCCATGCGCGAATAAATGCCGCTCCTCTGCGTTTGTAGACATTTCCAAGCTCAGGGGCGTAGTAGGATCCCTCTCCGTTTATGGTGTGGCAACCTGTGCAGTCGTTGACATCCACAAGATATTTCCCCCGGATTACCGATGAGGTCATCTGGTTGGCATGGTCACGCTGGGGGATTTTTTGCCACGTATCATAGGTCAGTAGCAGGTATATGATGAAGAAGAAAATTGATCCGCCCAGGAATATGTTGCGTGCCATTGCTTTTGTAAAGATTTGTTGCATCGCGCTGCTCCCAATCTTGAAGATGATGAATAATGATGAATTCAGTTTTAAGGTGTATATTATATGCACATTTAATTTAGCACATAACTCTGAGATAATAAACATCTAATATGCGTATTTATAGAAAACCATTATGAGATTAACCACATTCACCGATTACTCTGTCAGAGTGCTTATCTATCTGGGGATAAATCAGGAGAGGCTGGCAACGGTAGCTGAACTGGCTGACGACTATGATATATCCCGTAACCATCTGACGAAGGTGGTTCATTTCCTGGGGAAACGTGGCTATGTCGATACGCTACGCGGAAGAGGGGGGGGGATAAGGCTGGCTTGTAGCCCGGAGGAAATAAATATCGGACAATTGGTTCGAGAGACAGAAAAAAAGACTATCATCGTGGAGTGCTTCAATCAGGATAGCTCCCAGTGCAAAATTACGTCTGCGTGTCGACTGATAGATATTCTGAATGAGGCTCAGCAAGCCTTTTATGCTGTTCTTGATAAATACACACTTCAGGATCTTATAGTAAACCCCGGATTACTGCATAAACTGATAGAGAAAAAAAGCCTTCGCCATAGCCTGAACCACGAATGATATTTATGTTAGCGACAGCGGACAGGACAGACCTGACTGAGGTTATTACTGGAAACTAACCTTATGCCGGGTTCATAGATAGGATCT
>VAOX01029530.1_pt1 | contig 24206 bp, 32 predicted proteins | sample 3393891 | NCBI WGS metagenome assembly VAOX01 (sample SAMN08290429, study PRJNA428436) | hydrothermal vent metagenome | isolation source: Deep-sea hydrothermal vent chimney | place: Indian Ocean: Southwest Indian Ridge | depth 2822 m m | reverse complement strand
TTTTATTGTGTATACCATTGTGTATACCATTGTGTATACCATTGTGTATACCATTGTGTATACCATTGTGTATACCATTGTTTACAATAATATTTCATTGGTTTATGATAATATTTTATTGTGTATACCATTGTGTATACCATTGTTTACAATAATATTTCATTGGTTTCACAACTTATTTACTAATCATTTACTATTATTCTGAACACAGTGATATTAATTACATATTATAAGTACGTCAGCTATAGACACCCAAAAATACTTACTCATACCAATCATCCCTTTAATTATGATATAATATCATTATGAATTCTTTTAATTGTAAATTAAACGGTATCGGGAATAAACATCCTATACTACGTATGACAATACCATCATTAGATTTAATATTGCGCTATTCAATACTGATGAACGATACATTTATTTCTGTTCCACTACCACTACCATGCATCACACCAACCAATATAGCACTAGATCCAAAAAAGAATATATTAGAAAAAATTATTTATTCATTACGATCAAATGGGAGGAAACCATTACATAGCGTGGAATTAGATATGATCTCTATATTCATACATACAGTATATTCATTATGTAACACCCTATATATACACTACCCAGATTATGATTTATTTAACATCTACAATACTTATTCTATCATTATAGATAGACAAACTAAAACTTGTACCATCAACTATAGAAACCTATCCAAACCTGATATACTATCTACCAATGATAAACTATCCATCAACAACGATATAAAAAATACCATAGATTCTATACTCATTCATAAAAATGATGAAGCATATAACTTAATTGAATCTATTATTAATCAACACATTTAATTATATCATATATTAATAACATTATAGGAAAATATTTATGAATGAAAATAATTATACAATTACATGCGATAATTATTATATTTCTTTATTATTAAAAAGCATTGATCTCTTTGTATTATATAGATTTTCTTTAAGAGATAATAAAATAAATTATTATAATATTGTTAAAAGATTTAAAGGATATAAAGGATCTGACATTGTACTGATTAAAGCGGGGGTTTTATTATCTGACTTTTATAATGAAGTCTTACCCATTATATTAATAAATAATAATTCACATATTTTATATGATGGAATATCATTATTCATTAATAACATATACAATGCATTTGATTTACCAAGCATTCATCACCATGATGTTATTCGAGATTGTGCAAATATTGTAAATACCTACACTATTCATGTCCATCTTAAAAACTATCATACTTATAACCCAAAAGCTAATATTAATACATCAATTTATTATAGAAATTTATCCAAGCCAGATTTCTTGACTAAATTTGAAAAATCTAAGATAATAAATGAAATTAACACAAAGTATTATTCATATGAAACAATTGAACACAAGCAAAAATTCTTTGATTCCATAATTAATAAATTGCATAATAATTATTCCTCAAAAAAATAAATTAGTTTTTCTTCGAGTGCCAAATATTCTTTTCCGTTGAGTCTTATTTTGTGACCTTGATTATAATCATACCATATTTTGTTACCTTTAGTAACAGTGATTGGAATCATAGCATTCTTGTCATTTACATATTGCTTTGTTGAACTTACAACAATACCAGTTCTGATAGTATTAAATTTTTCAGCAAACTGAACAGCTATACCATTCTCAATATTTTCATTTTTAGGATTTGTTGGTTCTATCAATACCCATCCTCCCGACATGTTTAAATTCATTAAATCATACATAAAGTTTTTCCCATTGAATATTTCATTATACATCCATATTTAGAGTAACAAAAATCTTATGGTTCCAACTTAATATAAATATAGTTAAAGGGATATTCAATGAAATTATGTGATATATTATCTGAGTCAGATAATGAAGATAAAACTATAAACAGTGCTCCGGCACCTGGTCAATTAGGGGAATATATAACAACTGCACAAGCTGCTAAAATTTTAGGGGTTACAATGAGTAGAGTGCGTCAGTTAATTATGGATAATAGATTAATTACATATTCTCCAGTCCCTGGAAGACGTGATAATTTTCTAAAAATTGATGCGGTTCAAAAATATAAAAGTGATCGTAAAGAAAAAATAAAAAATAAAAGATAAAAATAATGATAAAAGTTGAAATTTATACTCGTCCAACATGCCATTTTTGTACAATGGCCAAGAATGAATTAATGTCCAGAGACTTAGACTTCATTGAATATGAATTATCTGATGAAATAACAAAACGTACTATTGAAGCTCGTTTAAAAAAAATAAATAATGATACTGTCATCTATACAGTTCCACAAATATTTATTAATGATAAATATATTGGTGGTTATACTGATTTAATGGCCACACAACTCAACCCTTAAGGAGAATTGAATGGATTTATCAATTATAATTATACTTGTAATACTTGGAGGAGTCGGATGGTATTTTTGGAAGCGACATAATGCTACTAACTTGGTTAAGCCTCAGCCGTCCCCAACGTCCCCAGTCACCCCACCTAGCCATAGTGGTGGTGTAGGCACACATACAACGGGTAATGGCACTGTAAAGAAACCTAGAAAGTAACAGACCACATTCAGAGTTTGAATTCATTCAAACTCTGAAATATCAAAAGTATGTGATTCAGATGGGATATAATTCAATTGACTGCCATCTGTCAATAACCAATAATACCTGGATGGTATAGTAGGATCAATAGTATCACCGGCACCATCAGTAAGAACAAATACTGCATCAGGATATTTAATGTTATCACTATCCATCATGTCATGAATGAATGTCTCAATTATTGAAAATGATGTCCCTCCTCCAATATACATCCCGTCTTTACTAAACTCTTGTACCTTAGTATCAAATGCATAATAATGAACATTAAATTTATCTGCTGGGATGGTTAATGATAAATTATAAAACCTATCAGCATAATTACTACAACTCCCAGAAATATCTTGAAACAAGAACACATTTAATTTATCACGATCATTTAGTTTGTGGTTCTCTAACGTCACAGTAGGAATATTTAAGTGATCATCAATAAAAAATAATCTACGAGGTTTAGTATGCCAATTAACACATTCCTTTTCTTTTACTGATAATGCTCTTGCACACCAATTGATAATAATAGATTCCCATTTCTTTGTTTTGCGGTGTGTAGTTGGAGTAAAAACAAACCATTCAGTTCCATCTTCCTTTCCAGCTTTGAGATTTGTTTTTTGACCATCCATTAAAGATTTCAATATTTTATTCTCTTTGTCGGATAATTCTCCACTAATCTTTTTTAGGATATCAGATAACATTTTACGATCTATCTTGGAAAAATTATGGGAACTAACTAATTTACCAATATTAGAATTACCATGAGCAAGCAACGCATAATAATAAAATTCCATAGATTTAAATTCATTAATCTCTGGATGAATTTCTAAATCGAATGAATTCTCAATCCAACAATATACATTATCTGGATCAATAACATTCTTATGCATCCCAAAGCGTGTAATAGCTGCATTGTTTACCACCAAATCTACAGCAATTGAAGATATTATTCCATTGTTATCTAATGGAACTGTTCTCATTGGATGCCCTAGAATTAAATGCAAAAATTCATGAACAATTATAAAATATTGTTCATCCTTACTCAATGATGAGAAAAAATCTTTGTTTATCATGAACTTAAAAAAATTTCCATCAAGATCAGTAGATACTTCTGCAGTGGGTATATGTTTATTGTCTGTATATATTGGTCTAGTTATTTCCCACAATTTCTTAAATATGCCATGATATTTTTGCATAGCGAATGAAATATCCATTATCTCTCTAGTAGACATTCTATGTTCCATGTAAATCCTTGGTAAGGGAATACAATATCATGTATATTCCCAAAAGTCAATTCATGACAACTTAGGCATGGAAACAAAGACAACATGTTTATGGTTACAGGATCTTACTAAACTAACACCAACTAAAATTATGGATGGTCGGACGCAAAGACTATGGAAATACAACGTACTGAAAATACATTATGTAATTAATCGCATAATGTATTATAGATGAGCATCGCTAACCGGATCATATAGATGTGCGTCTGTACCTAATGCATTTGTGATTACATTATCTATTTCTGATTTATAATCTGTCATAAATGTGTTTTTAGACAGTCCAGTTTCTTTCCACCAATCATATAATCCACGATCATTATCAATCCAATCTTCTCTATCGTCGTTAGTAATTGTATTTCTTTCGGTTAAAATATCTATGATTTGCATGACTGTTCCATAATATATATATTTATAATATTATGATTCTATTGGTAACTGATATGATTACCTAAGCATATAGATTTCCATCTAGTCATTACCCAATTTACATAATCGTTTGGTGAAATCCCTTTATACATCCCAGTCGCCCACGCATCATTAACCTCTATCAATGATATTCCGACATCCTTAATTATTCCTATATCTATACAATATGCTATTGGTTGAGTCTTCCAAGCATTTACCATTTCCATGATCATATCAGAATATTGCCATCCATCGACATCAATGTCATCATTATCATATTGTCCAATCCCAATTATTTTCTTCCTTAGTATATAAAATCTCCATTCGTTGGTAAAATCCTGTGGGGGAGAAAACCAAACGATTTCATTTGCAAATGTATATTTCTCATCAGATGATAATTCCGATTTAATTGTCCCAGTGAATAATTTTATTTTAATTGGTTTTACAAAAAAAGTATCTGGAATTTCTTTAAGAATTCCATTATTAATTTCTCTATTTAGCCATCGACTCCTACATAAATCGGGTGGATATGAACTCCATAACGGAATTGTAATATTGTTAATTTTTGCAAAGTTCTCCACAAATTCTACTGATCCAAACGGAATATAATTATTGATATCATTTAAATTAATTTCATATTTGGACAATTCATCAAATGTAAGAATTTTATAATCTACATCGTTTGAAATTCCATACATTATAGCCGATCTACACTCTGGGGAATTTTTATATGCGTGCTGAATTAAAAACATGTTATACTAACTACCTATATTTATTTCGATAAATCAGTCAATGCCTGTTTTAATATATCAGGAATTCCAATAACTCTTACATCATCCCCATGATCGGCTAATATACATGCATATGCATGTGTCCATCCAATAGATTCTAATCGCACCTTTTCAATATAATATTCCAATCTATTAAATGCAGTTGAAGTCGAATAAATTCCACAAGAATCTGGATTATCCAACATATGGCTTATAATCTTACATATTTCAGTTCTATCTTTATCCATAATCATCTCCTAATAATTTATTATACTATTTAATATAATTAATGTCAATATCCCAGAAGATGTTATTCGTCATAGTCAGAAACTTTATAGTAATGATAAATTTATTAAATACCTAACGTCTTTTTAACATGGTAAAGTTATTGGGGTTGTAGATATATTTAATGATGAAAATAATAAATATTGATATTCTAAAGTATTAGAATCTTTGGGGGAAGCTAACGATTTATTAAGTGATAATGTTATATGAAATGGGTTTCCATCTGATTTAATATAAGAATCTGCAAATTTTACCAATAATGCCTCAACACATCCATTATTTCCATAGCCTATAATAGTTGCCATTCGATAAACATGTCCTGTAGCATCAACGTCATATGGTGGAATATTCCAGTGATTAATCCTATACTTATATGTTATATGATCACATTTAATAGTATCATACTTTGGGGGGAATTCCTCCAAAATATGACTTATATCTTCATCAGAAATTTTATAGGCGCTATAAAAATTAGACATATCTAATTCCATATTCTAAAAATATCTTTTTTAATTTATTAGTCATTACATCAATCCTTACATAAACACACTGAGAATAATTATTAAGGTGTTTAATTACAAACTTAACCTGTCCGGTATTAAATTCTTTAATTAAATCAATTGCTTTAATTATGTTATAGGTTGCTGAACTGCGAATAACTAATTCCATCAAAAATGCTAAAATTTCTTTATTATTATTTCCATAATCACCAGATGTTAAAATATCCAATACCCTAGTTCTGTTAATCTCTGATCCTATCAATGCACTAGCATTATCTTCTTTAGCAATTACAGCTTCCAAAATAGAGGGCATATTTACTTCCTTAACAGAAATAGAGTTTTCCTTCCAACGTAACAATATTGGGTAAGATTTATTACCATCACCATCTTTAGAATTTTTTGATGCTTCAATTATTGGATCTACAATATCCTTAAATTTATCATAGGATTGTGTTGAATAAAACAATACCGCTACTTGTGGTTGATCATTTAATAATACTGCAAGCTTTTCATCCGTCATCAATGGCACAAAAAATTTCATATATTCGCCACTATCAAGAATAAGGTCAATAGTCCCGATATAAAAATTTTCCTTTTTCAACCATTTAATAGATTCTTTCTCATTCCCTCGAATAAATAATTCATGTAATTTTTCTTTATACATTCCATTATCGAGTTGATCTATTAATTCATGCGAATTTACTTTGGGTGGAAATACATCCGTGACATCACCACCGACCATAAACATATCAAGGGCATATTCTAATCTTCTTGGGCTGATTTGATTTTTTAATTCCTCATCTAAATTTTTCCACCAAACTACGGATATTCTTCCATTTTCTCCATATTTATTTACAAAATATTCATTGTCTACCTCATATGGCATATCATATATAACGTGAAATCTATCAATCTGTGCAGGATCTAAAGGCTCTACATCATACCCTTCATCATCTGGATTTATGGCGCCCCAAACCATGCGCAAATTATTGAATTTTTTACCGTTAATAGATTTGAACTGAATCAATTCCATGATAGCATTTTTAATTTTAGGGGGTGCCCTATTATATTCATCAATAAAAATCGCTTCAATTTTATCTGTTGCAAATAATTTAGGTCTAATCAAATCTAAGAATTTCACTCCATTTTCATCTGTACTTTCTCGCGGAATTCCAATAAAATCTACCCACGGATCTAATGTCGCAGCAGAAAAATATGCCCATTGCAGTCCAGCAGATTCAAATCGCTCCTTAATACGCATAGTTTTACCAATTCCATGCTTACCTTTTAAAAGCACATTAAAATTGTGTTTAATCCAAAAATCAATTTTTGCATTGGTCAATCTCATTGTTGGTATTCCTCAATTTTCAGAAGTATATCATAAGTTGTAAGTGTATACAAGGTCACATTTCAAGAAATAATTTTTATATAAAAATTATGATAAATAGGATCATACTATGTATGGGATGCTATGAAAAATAAATCACCTTCAGTATTGTTAATTGATGAACTTAATTATACATTAATGAAAATATCAGATTATATTGAAAATGCCAAACTAAAAAAACATAATAAACATATCAATTTTAGAGTTGATATGTTTGAAAGAGAACATGACATTCTTAAATCTATGGCAAATATCAAATAACTTAAAATTTTTCTTATCATTACTGAAGTGGATAGATATCTAGTTATAATATTTTCTGATAAATAATTCTACATATGACAATTACCACATCTACTCAAAATGCATTCAAAAATTATTTTTTAGCGGTAAAACCATACCATTCTAAACTATTAGAAATTTTAGAGCATTACACCTTTAAAGACGACCTTAACATTTCTACGAACGAATCCTTTTTGGTTGATGAAAATTTAATAAATTTACCACTTTGTAGTGCTGTGGGATGGGGATTAGTATATGACAGTTCATGTGGATTTGATTCCATTTCATGTTGTGATTTATTTACTTGTGTTGGAGGATATGGAATAATATTTGATAATTCAGATTTAACAGAAACTGACAACATATTAAGTGTAGATGGTCCTGCAGGATCTATAAAAATATCCGGTAACCATACATTTGACACTCGCAAACAAATAACTGGTGTTCTAAGTAAAACCTCAATAGCATTATCAGGAAATCAATTAACAAATATTCCACCGTCTGGATTATTCCTTGTAATACCATACAAAACTCTTAATATCGCTGCCATAACAGACACGCAATTAATTGTTAATGGTAATTATGAAATTGAATTTATTCAACGGACTGAATTTCTTATAATAGATTCTGATGGAAATGACGGAATATGGTATGTAGCAGCAGCAGCTTATGATATTGGACTAGATCAAACATTCATAACTGTTAATACAGATTCATCAACATTATCAACAACATCACTATTTGGTATTGTGCAAGTGGGTTCTAATACAAAAAATAATGGTATATATATGATGTTATCAGCGACATTTAATGGAATAGATACTATCATAGAAACTAATCCAGATGTTAAAGAATTTGATTTGTCATTTAATGATGTTGGGAGTGCAATATTTCATACTGGATATACTCAAAATAGAACAGTTACCATACAAAACAATGCTACTAACAATAATGATGATTATTCAATATTATATTCACATTTTAACAGAACCAATAATATTACAACAATATATGTAAATAGTTTTATTTCTGAATCTACTGGATCAATAGGGACCGTTAATTTGTATGGATATTTAACCGGCCCCGGATTTGAGGGGGCTAAACAATGTTCTATTCCTAAAGAATCAAATAATGAAGTAATTTTTAGTGAAAATACAAAATTTACAATTAACAAAACATTAACTTATCAAGCATTAGTATTATCGTATGGTCCAGTTGGATTTTGGCCTCTTAATGAAACTTCTGGAATTACAGCATTTGATATTAGCGGGAATAATAATAATGGTACATATACTCCGTATAATGGGTCTAATATTGGTACAGTTCCAACGCTTAATAATCCATCCCCTAATACTGCATGGTCATCTGCAGCACATTTCACATACGATTCCCAAGTTATTATACCCGCAGTTCAATTATTAAATGTTGCATCTGTTAATAATCCATCATTTACTATTGAAGCTTGGGTTAATATTTCATTCAATGATAGTTTTAATATACGGGGATTTTCATATATGCTTGGGTTGTTATCACCCATAAATAATTCTATACCATTTAGTATGGGGATTACTAATAGTACCCCGCTAGGCTCATCATTCAATGCATTTGTCAACTACCCCACCACCGTCAACTCCAACTTAATCTTAACTGGGATGTTTGATACTATTTCCAATGACATATATCCAATATCTCCTGAGGCTCCATTCTTTATGGTATTAGTGTTTAAAAATTATAAATTATATTTATATGTGGATGCAGTATTAGTATATGTGAGCAATCAATATTTTCCTGCATTACCATCTAATACACCATCCCCATTATACATGGGGACTATCGGAGTTAACAATACTTTTGCGGGGACATTAAGTGGTATTGCATTATTTAATTATGCATTATCAGAACATCAGATACTTACTGAATATAACAGAGGTAAACTACGAACAAGACATCCACCTATCACCCCATTACCTACCCCATCACCATCACCAACTATTTCACTAACTCCCACTCCAAGTTTTACTCCTGGTGGTGGTATGGTAGTATTACAACCGGGCACATTAGGGATATTTGCAGGGGGAAAGAATACATCTTATGGATTACCATTATCTTCGACAGCATCATACACATATTCCACCAATATTAGTATAGCAGCATCTAATTTAACACAACCAGGATTACAGGGGTCGGCAGTTGCTAATGTGTCAATTGGAATATTTTTATTGGGAATAGATTCATTTGGCATACCGAACACAAATATATGTCTGTATAATTTTCGGACTAATTATGTATATGCTGGTACGTCACTAACTAATTCGGTATTTAATACTTCTGCAGTTGGCAATTCTACACTTGGAATATTCGGAGGTGGGATCAATAATGTAAATTACCCACCAGTATATTCTACCCTAACTACAATATATACTTACTCAAACAATGTAATAAGCAGTGGGAGAAACTTAACGTATACAGTCTCTGACGGTGCAGCAAGTGGAAATTCCACCATTGGAATATTTGCAGGAGGTGATGAAGGTTCGTATTTTGCAAATAATACATCAATATATACTTATTCCTCCAACACATCTGTTATTGGAACTGTATTGTCAATTGGGCGTGCTTACTTAACAGCAACCGGAAATACTATTCTAGGGGTATTTGGTGGAGGATCACAAAGCAATTATGGAAGCGCAACTACTACAGATATATATAGTTATTCATCAAATACTGTTATTAGTGGTGCATTATTATCATTTTTTAGTAATCATCCTGCAGCCGTTGGAAACTCTTCAATAGGGGTATTTGGTGGAGGGGAAACACAATCAGGTACTTCATTAAATACCACTACCGTATATAATTATACATCTAATACAATTGTGGTTGGGGGGAATTTATTATACATTCAGACATATGCATCTGCTTGTGGATCCAATCCGGGTGTAAATGCATGATCATTACATTTGACATATATGGAGAATATTGGTATAATACTAATATTGAATGAGGGAACCAATCTATGAAATTTATAAATGGTATGAAATTGCAAGATTTACTACACCCATTGATTTCAGTTGATGTAGATCCTCTGGAAATTGATTCTGGTATTAGTGAGGTAGATATCATTAACCAAAAATTAACTGAGCAAACTAATATGCTATTGGAGTTAAAAGAACAAAATAAAGCTACCTCAGAAATAGCAAATACGGTGAAGGATTATGCATCTGCATTTATTATTGCTAAGTCACAAGGCAGGGATTTTTTTAGTTGATACTAGATATTGTTAAACATTACGTTTAACAATATCTAACACCATTTTGAGAAGGTCACAACACTCTTTAGTATCCTCTGACATTTCGGACAATATATCCTCATTATCTTCATCCATGAAATTAGGAAGCTCACAATCTAAAAACACATCATTCACTTCATATAATTTAGTCAATAATTCTGAAAAGAAATATTCAGTATCTGAAATTCTCAAACCATGTTCTCCATTAATAATGATTTTCCATCAGTTGTATATCCCATGACAATTGCCCCATCTCGAACGCTTTCTTCTAATTTAGATAAAAATATCTGTGCTACATCATAAGATGCTATATCTTCTATTAATATTTTCCCCTTTACTAAAATTTTATATTTTAATAATTTTCCAGATTCTATAGTAGCATTCATTATGTTTACTCCAATTAACACCTATTATTTAGTGATTTGATTCGTTAATGAAATTACTATTTTTTTGTTTAATAATAGTGATAAATATATAGATTATGGAATTGCCTAATGAGAAAAAGTGACTATTATAAATTTATAGATTATTTTATTATAAAACTTAATTTAATGGGTGAAAGCCGTATAATTAAAAAATATCCATTAATGGTTGCTATGGTTATGGCTAAATTATCATATCTTAATAAAGAGACAATAAAGAATTATCTAGCCTCAATTCCAGGAGCTAAATTCAAAGTAATCAATATAAGAGAAGCACAAGCATTATACGTTGAGTTTAAATATAATTCATTTGTAGCCTTTAGAGGAACTAAATTAAAAGATATATTTAACTTAATAGCAATCTTTAATATTGAATCTGTTAATTATTATGGATATGATGTTGATGCGGGATTTGCTAGATATACTGAATTACTTCGTCCGAAATTAAACAAGATTATTAATAGACAAAAATCTTTACATATTTGTGGTCATTCTCTTGGCGGTGCAATGGCATCATTATATTCTTTAGGTGAAAATTACGAATCTGTAACAACCTTCGGATGTCCAAAATTTATTAACAAATTTTCAACCAATAATTTCCCCCAAGTTAATATGACCCGAGTAATAAATGGTAACGATTGGATTCATTTGCTACCTCCATTTGTTTATGAAGGAGCTGGAAAAATTATTAAATTCCCACGCAAAGAAAATATATTCTCTTCACATTTTACAATTAATTATTTAAGTGCTGTATGGAATTACTATAAACTAATTCTGTAAATCATCCATTAATGTTGGAAGTGCATCCTCTTCTGAGATATCATTCATATTAACATCTTTATTATTGATAATTAAATTATCTGGTATTCTTGATCTGACATCTTCAGATGAAAACCACAGATCCTTATCATTTAATACTTGTTCAATTTCAACATCCGTTAGAAACCCCGTATAAATTGATGTTACTAACTCATTAAAATATTTTTCATTAAATTGCACTCGTTTAGATAATTCATTACCCTTTCCACCAAAACTCGATGAATAGTTATGTATTAAAAATGTGCAATGATCATTGATGATGTGTTTATCGCCTGACAAAAATATCATAGTCCGGGCAGAGGCAACATTTCCCTCCATTGATGTAATTACAGTTCCTGCCGATTGATGCATGGCAGATATTATTTGTATTGTTGTACTAAGATCACCACCAATAGAATTTAAATATATGAATGTTGTATCATGTTCTTGTGTAGTTTTTAATGTATGTATCATATCTAAATAATATGATGGTTCCACTATTTCTTTAACAAGATAAAAATGGTTTATATTAATATCTATTGTTTGAGTTTGAATATATGATTTAACTTTTAGTTCTAATTCTGGAATCTCTTCGGGGGATATGAATTTGGTCATATTATGCATTTAGTACACCACATTATTTTAACTTTAGGATCGTTGTTAAAGAAAAACCACCCTAGATAATATTTGTTTACATATTAAACAAATTATATAATAAACTATGATAGCATATTCTATATTTATCTATTTGTTTAATCAACAAAAAACAACGGCATGCCGTTGTTTTTTGATTCCATTCTGGTTCCAAGTTGGAAGGACTCAGGCAAAGTCACCGATGTTCAGGCTGCCATGGCATAAATGTTATCATTAGCATTTATTTGGTTTTGAGTTTTACAGACTCTACTGAATCGTCCATTGAATTAATGATTATGCCTGTCGAATCCAGAACACCCCCATTGTAACAATCTTAACTAAAATGGTGGAGGTGGCGGGAGTCGAACCCGCGTCCAAACATACTTTCGTCCAACATCAAACGATTATAACGATATTTATACATCTACTCCTATTTCATTCTTAAATGTTTCAACATCCATAATTATGATACCTAATTTTTCTCCTTTCTGTATTTTTCCAGAATTTACTGATACATCATTACATACTATATGCGTTGTATTTTTAGATACACCATTGCTTACTTTTGCTCCGTTTAATTCCAACATAACTTCTAATTCTTTATCTCTAAATCCAGTAAACACTACATTTATAGATGATAGATTATCAGATTTAATTTCTTTTGCAAATGTCATATATTTGCTATTGTCATCATAAAACTTTTTACTTTGTGCAATGCCATTAACAATTTTAGTTGCAGTTACAATATCAAAACCATTTAGATTAATAATATCATCACATGTAAGTTCCCAAAAATCAATATCATTATTAAGTTGATCAATAAGGAGTTTGGCTTTTCTCTTTCCAAATCCAACTCCCATGTATTTCAATGATCCCAACAAATCACTTAATGTCATATTATTCAATCTATTATGCAATGATTCATATATTTTCCCTCCATTTATACCCAACTCATCTATCCAGTTATTCTTTGTCATTTTAAAAAATATATTAATAATTAATTCGTATGATGCGTCACATATATTCATATTAAGTAATATTTTTCCCAGTGATGCTCTCTTAAATTTATCTATTTTTAATGATGTAAAAAATGATAATAATTGTTCAAATTTTATAGTTGTGTCAGCTAAGTCATCAAGAACAAATTCAATTCCAGAATTATTTAATGAATAATTACCAATGATAGAAGTATCTGGAACATCTGCTGTTGTAGGTGTGATCACTTCCAAAATGTGGGGGATAACACTACCAGATTTTGTAATTTTAATATTAGATCCCGGACCAATATTATTATCTAATATAAACTTAGCATTAAATCCAGTGGTAAATGTTACCTTAGTCCCATATAACTTAACTGGAGAAATTTCTACTCTAGGCTTTAGATATCCATTTTTAGAAACCTTCCAATTTACCCTCTTAACTGTTGCAATAGCTATTTCATCCTTGTTAACAACTTTATATTTTACTGCATATTCAGGATTTATACTAGATGAATTGCTTTTACTCTCCACTTCCTTAAATTTATTAAATGATAATACAATACCATCAAGTTCATATTGGCTAATCTCTTTTCTTTTTGTAAGGTATAATGTTAAAAGTTCATCATTAATCAAATCACCATCTATTATAACATAATGAACCGTATTAAATTCTAATGAATTCAGAAATAATATGTTATCTTCCCAAGCATCCATCCTGTCATCGTCGCATGTAACCATTTGATATGCTATAAAATCTACATCTTTAAGCATTTCTTTATTAGGTATTTTTTTATTGAATAAACCAGCAACTAAACTGCGAGACGTTGAATAATCCGATGCATATTTTTCCTTAAATATTTCATCCCTCATTATCAACTCTCCTCGACAGACAAAATTGTGTGCTGTATCACAACGCATCGGGATACTTAACACATGGCATAAGTGACGGGTAATGTTTTGTCCCTCAACTCCATTACCTCTTGTATATCCTATATGTAATTTTCCATTATCGAACATTAGCATAGCACTAATACCATCAAGTTTATCTGATATTGTAATTGCATCATTTATTTGTTCACTTTTATATTTCATAAACCATTTATCAAATTCATGTTCATAAATTTGGTTTAAACTACCCATTTTATAAGGAAGTTTAACCTTATTCATAGAAGTATCATCACTTCCAGAAGAAGTAAAATATAAATGATCTGGAAATTTAATAAGTGCATTATGATACAGTGTATCGTAATGCGAATCTGGAATGATGGGATTTCCTAATGCATATGCTTTATCATATTTAATAAGATCATCAATTATAGTATTAATATATTTAACCATTCATAACTCCTAAAATATTTAAATATTCAATACAAATATTATAGTATCATCTAGCCAAAAAGTCAAGTAAAAAATGCTTGGATAATTGATTTGCTAAATTATAAATTGGAATTTTTAATGTATCTGCATATGCTATAGCTTGGCCAGTCCCACCTGTTTTAGGGGTCCTAGCTTCTTTGGTTGTACAACCGTCTGGAGTCCAACATATAACAAATTCACATGGGTCAACCAAATCTGCTCCAGTGATTTGCATAATAGTACGTGCCATCAACTTTTTTACACTATCCTTACAATTACCCCATCGATTTATACCATATACATCTTTTGCAATTTCAAACGCTTTATCTGGAATATTAAATAATAGAGATTTTGATCCATTGAACCCCTCCCAAGGAATAAATATTTCTTTATTTCCATCCTCACTATCACATCCAGTTTCAAAAGCATAATCAGCTCCGTTTGCTCCTCCACTACGTAAAATAAAGCCACCAACTGCCAATAATTTTGCATATGAACTGCATGCTCCTAATGCGGTATCATCATCCAATATATTTCCTGGCGTGATTCTAGCTCCTATACCTGCATATGATTTATGGGTTGATGGGTTCAATACGTTCCCCAACTAAATGAATTTTAGGGAAATCCTTAATGTTTAATTTTTTTATATCCCCATCAAAATTATATGATAATGTTACATGTGGAATATACGTAGGATAATCATGTCTCGCGCCAGCATCCAGACCATCCTTAAATCGTGTATTCAAATATTTACTCTTCACTCTAATTACTAATGCCTTCCTTCCTATACTGGTATTCAGTATATCAAATTTTATAGGAATTGTAGTTACATCTACATTTAATAATTTTTTAAATTTTTTCTTGAATGGTACGCTTGAATGTATTATAGTAATGTGCAAATTTAATTCGCTTACCGCTGCTGGGATATTATTCTTTTTTATAAATCCCATAATTAATTCTTTTGACTTTTTTGATATTTCGGCCATTACATAAACACCCTTATTATCATCTGTTATATCTTCACATATATTGTGCAATTTCATATTTTTTCCTATAGTTATTTGGTAATATTACTACAATATTAGACAATATTAAAATTTATCAATATCATATTATCCACACTTGGAATATCCACAATTCAGACAAGTATCACACCCATCCATTGATACTAATGCTTTAGTATTACATTTGTTGCATAGTGTGGTGCCCTCTGGAAATGATGATTCGGTAGGATTTGAAGATGCCTTAAGCTTTATTATTTTTTCTTTAATGAGTTGAACTGTACCATCACTTAATTTTTCATCTACAAGTATTCCTATACTCTTTAGGTGACGCTCAACAACTGACCCTATCTCACCTACTATAGATGGCATGTAAATCCCACCAGGCTTGAAATATCCACCTTTAGGGTCAAATACTGCCATCAACTCAGGCACTAAAAATGTGACATCACCACCTTTTCGAAATACTGCCGACATAATTCTAGTAAGAGCTATTATCCATTGGTATTGTTCCATATTTTTAGAATTAATAAATATTTCAAACGGATGCCATTTTTCATATTCGGTTCCCTCATTGAGAATAATATCATTTATTGTGACGTACATCGCATGTTCCAGCATCGGAGACTTTATTTTATATGTAGTTCCTCTGAGAACATCAGGTCTCCGTATGTTTTCATGCATCTTTACGTTCTCCAGAATTTTATGTGTGGGTGGAGTTATAACAACCTCTTCCATATTTTCTACAACACTAAAATCTTTTATTTTTTTATTTATTGTTATCATTTTTATTACCTTTATAATTTATTATAATATCCTTCTTTTAGGGCATCATATAGGTTTGCTGCGGTGTGTATTTCACCATCATAATCCACCTGTTCATCGCCCTTAACATTTACGGCTGTCCCATCATCTAACACAAACTGATATGTAGTCTCTTTTAGATCCTTTTCAGTTATTAATACCCCTTGGAATGCTGTAGGATTGAATCTAAATGTTGTACACCCTTTTAATCCTTTCTCATATGCATACATGTAAACATCTTTGAATTTTTCAAAATCATAATTAGATGGAATATTTATAGTTTTTGATATTGAAGAGTCAATCCATATCTGAGCAGCCGCCTGCATATCAACGTGTTTCTTAGGATCAATCGTTTCGGATGATATAAAATAATCTGGTAATGAATTTTTACCATCAATTATTTCTGGACTTGCTTTTGAATCTATTAGTGTTCTATATGCTAATAATTCAAAACTAGATACTGATATTTTTTCTTTCGTTTTCTTCCCCTCACGTATAATATTCCTAAAATATTCATGCGCGAAACTAGGCTCTATTCCGTTAGATGCATTATTACCAAGACTCAATGCTATAGTTCCGGTCGGAGCAATAGATGTATGATGAGTAAACCTTGCTCCGACCTCAGACAATTTTTTGACTAACTCAGGACATTCTTTTGCAATTTTTTGCATATAGTGACTATAATTTGCATGTAATACTTTTCCAGTGATAACATCCCCAACATTATATCCATCGTTTATCATCTCAGGACGCAACTTAATCATTTTATCCGTTATGGTAAAGGTTTCGTTCATTATAGGAGCAGGGCCTTTTTCTTTTGCCAATTCTAAAGCACTCTCCCACCCTATAATAGCTAAAATCCTTGATGTCTTTTCTGTAAATTTACATGCATCCTTACTACCATATTTCATCTTTAACATTGTAACTGTCGATCCTAAACCAAAAAAACCCATCCCATGACGACGTTTATTTAAAATTTCTATACGTTGTTTAGCTAATGGAAGGTTATTTATATCAACAACATTATCAAGCATTCTTGTAAAAATTTTAATAACTTTTTTAAATTTGTCCCAATCAAATGTTGGTTTATCTCCAAACGCCCCATTAACAAACACTGTTAAATTTATTGATCCTAACAAACATGCTCCATAAGGAGGTAGTGGTTGTTCACCACATGGATTAGTGGCTCGTATATTTTCACACCACCAATTATTATTCATATCATTAACCTTGTCAATAAGAATAAATCCAGGTTCGGCATAATCATATGTTGATTTCATAATCATATCCCACAAGTCTTTTGCTTTCACCCGTGAAAATATTTTACATGCTACTAGCCCATTTTGTTCCCAATACCCTTCTGTTACCGGCCATGGTTTCCATACTATATCAGATTTATCAAGTAAACTTCCAGATCGTTTAGAAATAGGAAATACTAAATCCCACATTAAATCATGTTTTACATGTTCAATGAATTCCTCAGTTATCAATAATGACAAATTAAATTGGCGCAACCTCCCATCTTCACGCTTTACTGTTATAAAATCTTTTACATCTGGATGAGAAACATCAAATGTTGCCATTTGTGCCCCTCTACGTCCTCCAGCTGATGATATAGTAAAGCATGTCTTGTCGTATATGTCCATAAATGAAAGAGGCCCAGATGTCGTTGCACCAGGCCCAAACACATATGCTCCTTTAGGACGTAACGTAGAAAATTCATATCCTATACCACACCCAGCTTTTAATGTCATCCCAGCATCAAAAATATTTCCTAAAATATTTTTCATGTCATCATTAATAGTTCCAGAAACCGTACAATTAATAGTTGATGATACTGGTTTATTATTTCCAGCCCCAGCATTAGAATTGATTCTTCCGGCTGGCACAGCGCCATTTTTTAATGCCCATAAAAAATTATCATACCATTTAGTCTTTAATGCATCCGTCGTTTCAACATTTGATATTGCACTAGCGACTCTTTCATACATATCACTTATTGTATTATCTATATTAAATCCACAACTATCTTTTAAACGATATTTTTTATCCCAAATATCAAATGATGCATTTTGTAATTCTATATCATTAATTCCAATTAATTTATCTAAGTTTTTACTCATATTAATCTCTTAATAAACGTGTTTGTGGTCATTGTTATCCTCTATATATTCTATAATTTGATTGATCATTATACCGCCTAATAGTTAAAAATCAATCCATTTTTATGGGGTGATGGGAGTTTATTTATCATCGATGTAAAAAGATTTTTATGATTATTATATTACAAAATAATAATTATTTTTATTTCAATATGTTACAAATTTAATATCATTTACATCCTAAAATTCTATAACCGATACAAGTATCATACGGATGGATTAAATAAAATCACAAACTCATTATATAAATTAAGTAGTAATGAGTTTAAATTCATTATTATAAATATCAAGATTAGATTTGGCGAAATATTTAATAATATAAATGGAATTATCAAAGCTTCTAATTATTATAACTACATGATCATTGATATGCAGTTATTTACAAAAATATTCTTCAATAGAAAGTATTTCATTTTCAAATATTATTTTATTTAATGTAAATTTTTTATTCAGCCTGTCCATATCAAATATCATATCACAATCATATGATTTTTTTATCTTTGTGATATAAAATTTATTAGCTAGGTTATCAATTGCCATATTATATATTGACAATCCCCCGATATAAAAAGTATCAATTGCATGTACCGGGAGTAAATCACTTAATTTCTTAACTTGAAATAAGTTAAACCCACATTTTACATCATGATGACGACTGAGAACTATGCACTGTCTGGTTGGTAATAGACAATCATTTACTTCTGGGTATCTACGTATATTTGCAATTTCTTTATATGTATTATACCCCATTACACATCTTGAATTCCTAGTTATATATTTGAAAAATTGCATATCTTCTGATATATACCATGGGATAGATTTATTCTTTGCGATTCCCCCATCACAATCTATTGCAACAATTCCAATATGATTTTGAATGGGCTTATTCATTGGAATAATCTAATATTTCTGCCAATTCAGATAATAAAACCCACGACTCTAACAAAGTTATGCTGCTAATTTCATTTATTGCTTCTATTTCAACAATTCTTATTTTTTTCCCTGCCCTATCAAATTTATCAGCATATCGTCCTGTTAATTTAACTTCGATATTATTATGAATATACGTTGCCATTTATTTTATCTTAAATAATGTTGTAGTTGCTTTATGAATGCATAAATTATATGCATCAGTATGATACTTTTGTTTAGATTCATTTAAATAATACACACAATTGCGAAGTTGTTCACACAACAGTTCAATGGTATCAGACAAATATTGACATTTGCAATCACCACACCCACATGATGATTTCTTTGGTGGTGGTGGTGGCGCTTTAGGTTTAATAATATTAATTGATAATGGATTACTTTGTTTTTGCATTTCTATCTCCTAAGTTAATTATCAAAATATATCATTATATCAAATTATAGTGAAGGATATTTTTATTACATTTTCAGACATTGACGATAAATAATGTTGTAACAGGTAACAAAAAATTGTTCATTTCTAATCACACAAGTCTAATATAACATAAGAAAATGTCAATATCCTAATTCATAGAATTAGGATTTTTAATGAGGGAAATATGGCTAAAAAAACTAAACGTATGAAAAATGGGGAAAATATTAAAATTGCCCTCCAAAATAATATACAAGCAATGAATTTTGATACTAAAGTACGATGGGACGTTAGAGATATTAAACACATCAAACCATTAAACTTCCCCCAACGAATAATGTTTAAGTCATTTTTTTCAGGGAATCATATCGTTGCTGATGGATCAGCAGGAACTGGCAAAACATATGCTCGGTTATATCTAGCATTATCTACAGTATTATCAAACACTACCCCACAAGCTAATATAATAATTGTCAGGAGTGTAGTAACATCAAGGGATTTAGGATTCCTTCCTGGGACATTGGAAGAAAAATTACAAGTTTATGAGACTCCATATATGGATATGATTGGAGATTTATTAGGAAATAATAATGCTTATCAATCATTAAAAATGAATAAAACAATATCATTTACTCCCACATCTTTTGTACGAGGATTAACATGGGACGATGCAGTTATAGTAATTGATGAAGTTCAAAATATGAATTTTAATGAGATAAATTCGGTTATAACTAGAGTAGGTAATAATTCTAAACTTATAGTATGTGGAGATAATATGCAAAATGATTTATTGCATAGTAGACATGATACTTCGGGGATTGTTAAATTCCTTAATATAATTAAACAAATGAATTCATTTGATTATATTAAATTTAGTCCTAATGATATTGTAAGAAGTGAATTTGTAAAAGAATGGATTATTGCATCTGAATTATATTTACCAATATGAGCATATTTATTTGATAACATAGTCAAACATAGTCAAACATAGTCAAACATAGTCAAACATAGTCAAACATAGTCAAACATAATAATTCATATCGGAATTCCAATGGAGCCGCATTAATTTCTTTTTATTTTTTTATTATTATAAAGATTAACTCTCATCCTAAATTCATTTACCCATTCATTATTATCATCAGTAATAGACAAATAATCACAAATTTTACAACCAACATCATACCATTCCCACCCACTAATAGCTGGTAATATATCTCTTCCAACATAATCACGAGTAAAACAAATAGCCCTCAATGCATCATTTAACAAAGCAGTTGATGTTATATTGTTAATATCAGTAATGTTCATGCACTCATAATTTTTCATACAGTAATCTCCGATATATACTTCTGTGTATTTCTCTATAGTTATACAAAATTGATTGATTAATCAATCTGGTAATTCACTTTCAGCATTTTCATAATAAAAAATAACATTCAGATACTGGTCAGTATATTTCCTGCATTTTTAATATTCATATTGTTATCAACTGTTTGTTGGTGCTGTTTGAGAATCAAGAGCAAGGGCCTCATATGACACAACATACAACTTTTCAAATCCTAACTGATTTGCATAATTTATAGCAGTTTTAATATCAGCATCATCTGAGCTATCAACAATTAAGATAATATTTTTTGATTTATCTAATGAAAATAAATTATTACAAAAATTCATTAATGGTAAATTTGGAGCATCCATATATGTTCCATCACGGTATAGTACAGGGGATCTCATATCAATCAAAGTTGATTTCTTTTTCATTAGAGCATCTACATCACTTTTTTTATATAACCATTTCATAGGTAATTCCTAATTTATCATTTTCAAATTCTATTGTACCACAAGCAAAACTAATAATCAATCATCTAATATCATACCTAATATATTAATTGTCATATTAATGTCCGTATGTAATATGCCTACCCCTCCTGCCTTAATAAATGGGATTGTACATACATCTCGATCATCTATTAATATTGTATGAGAATTTGCATATGCTGCTTTTTGATTTCCATTTTCTACTGTTAATATATTATGAGATAGCATCGAAAAATGTTTTTTTATCCATTTGATCTTTTGTTCCCCAGAATCATTTGGTGTATGTCCAGTCGCAGTTAATACTCCAAAATTATCAAAATTAGCAATGATAAAACTCACCAATTCGTCTGCTCCTAACATAACATCTAATCCCTCAAAAAATTTTTGGTTATTAGTTTTATTCTTAATAACCTTCCACATTTTCTTTTTAGAAATCTCAGATATATATTTTCCCGTAATATCATAAATTCCTTTATCAAAATCTGATAATACGCCATCCATGTCAATTAACACTGTATAATCTATTTTCATATCTATGCACTAACATCAGAATTTACTAACATGTTACTAGGAATGAAGTTGGCAACAAAAAATGGATAATAATTATCAGTATAATTAGTCCCAATTGATAGAATTGGTTTTTTAGATTGAACATCTATTAATTCTAATATATCCATGCAATCAGATCCAATATAATTAGTAAATATTGTAATAGGTTTAAATGTATTCATCATACTCTTATTTTCAGTTAATATTATTTCTTTCATAGCACTTCGCCATCCGTCCTCTGGATCTTCTATTGCAGAATATACAATCCCATCCAATCTAAAATTACAAACTTGTGAATCTTGATACTTAGTAATATTTAAAAAATCTATCCCATCCAACATCATCAATTTTCCACCTAAATCTTCTAATGTCATACTATTATCTCTTGGTTATTAATCTGTTTTATATTCGTCAAGAATTTTCGTGGCTGGCAATTTATCTTTATTCATTGTTGCCCATGAAATTATATATTCTTTTAAATTCATAGGATTGTTCCTCTTTTCCATTATAGCTATATGAAATAAAAATGATGATAATTCCTTCTTTGCTTTTATAGCAAAAGATTTAATATCTAATTCTTTATTTTCATTATAGAATTTAATTGCCTTTTGCTCAATATCATTATATATATCATGAATAAAATCTTCCATATTCAATAATGATAATATTAAATCTTTATCATGAGAAAATGTTGATTTTATATCATCAGATCGTCCTTCAACAACCAATTTAAGTATTCGTAATGGTGATGCCATAGATGTAAATCTAATGTAATGTAAATTAGTATACCATGCTGTCTTAATCTTTACAAGTTCTGCTGCAGTCTTGAACACGAATCCCTCTATTCCTTCTGACGCATATACTAATTCTACAAAATCATTAATGTTTGAATATTTACCTATTTCATTCTTGACGAGGTATGATTCAACATCCATTTCTCTCATAAGTTCTAATAATTCAGCATACTTCATATACTCAAATGTCAGACGATTACGAACATTTATAACTCGTAATGCTGATTTAGTATATGGAAGTATTATTCGGTTTAATGGAGATACATACTCCATATTTACTGTACAATCGTGCATTTCCATTAACCTACAAAAATTAAATAGTTTAGTATCATCATAAAGTATTTCGCGGGCATGAACTGCCATAGTTGATATTAATGATGTTTTGGATTTAACATCTAATGTATCCCCAAGCATAAAGGTAGAAATTAAAGATCCATCTTCTTTTACTGTTATCCATTCTATTGTTGATAGGTCAATATCCATCGTAAATGGATTTTCATATAAATTAAAAAATTTATGTAATGGGAGTGATGCTAATTTAATAGGAATGGAATTACTCATTTCGAACATGTGTCCACGACACTCTCTAGCATCAGGTAACAAAAATTCTGTGTACGTAGCTAATTGATAACTAAATACTCTAAAATTATAATTATCTTTCTGTACATCTTTAAAATGAAAATTTGAGTCAGTAGAAGCACACAACCCCATTAAATTATTATACAATATATTTTGTCTAT
>VAOX01059509.1_pt1 | contig 24233 bp, 22 predicted proteins | sample 3393891 | NCBI WGS metagenome assembly VAOX01 (sample SAMN08290429, study PRJNA428436) | hydrothermal vent metagenome | isolation source: Deep-sea hydrothermal vent chimney | place: Indian Ocean: Southwest Indian Ridge | depth 2822 m m | reverse complement strand
GATTAAAGAGAAGGACTTGATGGAAATTTGATTTAATCAACTTCCATAATTACAATTAACATGCCTGATGATTCGATAGCACAATCTACTTCAACCAACATACCTAAGCACGTTGCCATTATTATGGATGGCAATGGTCGTTGGGCGCAAAAAAAAGGTTTGCCTCGTATAGCTGGACATAAAGCGGGAGTTGAAACCGTTCGTTCTGTCATTCAAACTTGCGTAGAAAAAGGCATTAAGGTTGTTACTTTATTCGCATTTTCAAGTGAAAACTGGCGACGACCAGAAAAGGAAGTGAGCTTGTTGATGTCACTTTTTTTGTTTGCGCTACAACGCGAAGTTAAAAAGCTTAATAAAAATGACGTGCAGTTAAGAATTGTTGGTGACATTTCTGCTTTTGATGCAAAAATTCAGGAACAAATTAAAAAATCACAAGAACTAACAAAAAATAATAAAACGGTGATTTTGAATGTTGCAGCAAATTATGGTGGACAGTGGGACATTACTCAATCAGTAAAAATACTGGCTGAAAAAGTGGAGTCAGGTGCGCTTAAAGCAGAAGATATTAGCTCGGATTTAATTCGTCAAAACTTATCAATGAGTGATTTGCCTGAACCCGATTTATTTATTCGCACAGGGGGTGAGCAACGAATTAGTAACTTTCTTATTTGGCAACTTGCTTACAGCGAGCTTTATTTTACCGATACATTATGGCCTGACTTTGATAGTGAGGCTTTTGAATTAGCATTAAATTCTTTTGCTGGACGTCAACGTCGGTTTGGTCATACCGGTGAACAGATCGAGAAAATGAAAAATGCTTAAGCAGAGAATCATTACCGCTGCGCTTTTAATTCCGTTTGTAATCTGGTCTATTCTTTATGCTTCTAACCAAGGCTTTACCTATGGTTTAGCGGTAATATTATTTGTTGCAACATTAGAATGGAATAATTTTGTTGGATATAAGAATAAAGTAAATGGTTGGTTGTTTTCAGTTGTAGTAACGTCTTGTTTTCTCTATTTAGAATACGCGTCAAAAATCCAACTTATTCAATATGTTATTTATTTATCTCTGGTGTGGTGGTTACTAAGCTTACCTTTGTTGTTTACTTTCCCTTTTAAATCGTCTCATTTATTACAACAAAAATCTGCAAAAGTCATTGTTGGTTTTGTTATATTATTATCAACATTTTTAGCTTTGGATTTATTACGTAACTCGATAAGTTATGGTGCGAATTATGTTATTTATTTCCTTGTGCTTATCTGGATAGCAGATAGTGCAGCATATTTTGCCGGTCGTGCTTTTGGTAAGCATAAGTTGATACCTAATGTAAGCCCAGGTAAATCATGGGAAGGAGTTGTCGGTGCAGTAATTGCAACAATCATAACGGCATTTATTGCGATTGATTTACTAAATATAACTCTCGATCAATCTTTCGTGTTTATATTAATTACTCTGGTTACCGTTATGTATTCTATTATTGGTGACTTATCCGAAAGTATGTTTAAACGCATGGCTAAAGTAAAAGATAGCGGCAATATCTTACCCGGCCACGGTGGTGTGCTCGATCGTATTGATAGTTTAACGTCAGGTTTACCGGTGTTTCTTGCTGGCTTGTGGTTAATGGAGGCGTTTGCATGAAGGGAATATGTATTCTTGGTGCAACCGGTTCAATTGGTGTAAATACATTGGATGTTGTTACTCGTCACCCAGACAAATATAAGATTATCGCTTTATCTGCAAATAGTCAGGTTGATCGTTTAGTTGAACAGTGTGAGAAATATCAACCTGAATATGCTGTTATCGCTGATGATAATGTTAAAGAAGAGTTAATAAGCAAACTCAAAAGTAAAAATATTTCAATTCAGGTTCTATCCGGCATTGAAGGATTAGAAACTATTGCAAGTTTACCGCAGGTTGATTATGTGATGGCAGCCATTGTGGGTGCTGCCGGATTAAAACCAACATTAGCAGCAGCACGAGCGGGCAAACGTATTTTACTTGCAAATAAAGAAGCGCTGGTCATGAGCGGTCAAATTTTCATGGATGAAGTAAAGAAAAATAATGCCGAGTTGTTACCTATTGATAGTGAACACAATGCCATTTTTCAATGTATGCCAGAAGACTATGAAAAAGGTTTAGTAGAATCAGGTATTACAAAAATATTGTTAACCGGCTCAGGCGGGCCTTTTCGTACTCGTTCATTAGATGAGTTAGAAAATGTGACTCCCGATGAGGCATGTGCTCATCCAAATTGGAGTATGGGGCGAAAAATTTCGGTTGATTCAGCCACAATGATGAATAAAGGCCTTGAGTTGATAGAGGCCTGCTGGTTGTTTAATGCAACGCCAGATGATATCCAGATTGTGGTACATCCACAAAGTGTTATTCATTCGATGGTTCAGTATGTCGATGGTTCGGTACTTGCACAATTAGGACAACCTGATATGCGTACACCAATTGCTCACGCACTTTCATGGCCAGAACGTATCGAATCAGGTGTTGAAAAGCTCGATTTATTCTCGGTTGCAAAATTGGAATTTGAACAACCTGATTATGAACGCTTTCCTTGCTTACGTTTAGCTGAAGAAGCAATACGAGCAGGGGGAACTGCACCCGCTATTTTAAATGCCGCAAATGAAATTGCTGTTGCTTCATTTTTAGATAATCAGTTAAGTTTTACAGATATCCCTTTTGTTGTAGAGCAAACATTGAGTAATGTTGTGTCTCGCCCTGCTTTATCATTAACTGAAATATTAGAAGATGATTTAACTGCACGAAAAGAAGCTGAACATATCATTAACTCAAGAGTTCAACAGGTTTAATCATGTCTATAATATTTACTCTTCTTTCATTTATTGTTGCTATTAGTATTCTTGTTGCTATACATGAGTATGGGCATTATATCGTCGCTAAAAAATTAGGGGTTAAAATACTGCGTTTTTCTATCGGTTTTGGTAAACCACTTTGGAAAACATATTTTGGTAAAGATAAAACAGAGTTTGTGATTGCAGCCATACCGATGGGTGGCTATGTCAAAATGCTGGATAAACGTGAAGGCGATATTGATGAACATGAAAAGCATCGTGAATTTACGAGTCAATCTGTTTGGACTCGTATAGCCATTGTTGCTGCTGGCCCTATTTTTAACTTCTTATTTGCAATAGCGGCATACTGGTTTATGTTTATCATCGGTGTTTCGGGTATTAAACCAATTATTGGTGACGTTGATGCAAATGGCTTAGCGAAGCAAGCCGGTTTTTCCTCTGGTTACGAAATTGTTGCAATTAATAATAATAAAACACCTATTTGGGATGTTGCGGTTAAAAATATTATTCCTGCCATTGTTGATCGTTCACAGGCGGTGTTTGAATTAAAAGATAAAAACGGAACAATCATTAATCGTACCTTAGATTTTTCATCTACAACGGGTGAAATAAAAGTAGAGCATTTATTTGAACAATTGGGGTTTAAACCTTGGCGTCCGTTACTTAAACCCGTTATTGGTGTTGTTGCAGATGATACCCCAGCAGCAAATGCAGGCTTTAAAACCGATGATGTCATTCTTAGGATAAACGAAGTAAAAATTAAAGATTGGCTTGATGTGGTGAACACTATTTCAAGTAAACCATTAGAAATTTTACAAATTGAAATATTGCGTAAAAATCAGAAAAAAACGCTGCAAGTTATACCCGAAAAAATTGAACGTAATGGAAAAATTATTGGGCGACTGGGTATAGGCTATAAAGCCGGTTCAGAATATCCAAAAAACATGAAAATCACGCACGGTTACAATGTTTTTGAATCCTTTCCTAGAGCTTTAACTCGAACATGGGATTTTAGTGTTTTAACATTAAAAATGATGGGTAAAATTTTCACGGGTGAAATATCGGTGAAAAATTTAAGCGGCCCAGTGAGCATTGCGCGTTATGCGGGGTACTCAGCGAGTGCCGGTTTAGCAAGATTTTTAGATTTTTTAGCTATTGTGAGCATTAGTTTAGGTATACTTAACCTTTTGCCGATTCCGATATTGGACGGTGGGCATTTAACGTATTACACAATTGAGCTTGTGCGTAAAAAACCTGTTTCAGACGAAACACAGGAATTTGCAAGTCGAATTGGTATGGTTCTTTTATTTTCGTTAATGAGCGTTGCGTTATACAACGATCTCGTTCGCGTATTTGGATAATTTAAGTTGTTTAGAATTTTATGAAATATTTTTTTAGTATTTTAATTTTTATTGGTGCTATGCAGGCTGCTGTTGCGTTTGAGTCTTTTAAAGTGGAAGACATTAAACTTGAAGGTTTGCAACGTATATCTATTGGTACGGTATTTAATTATTTACCGATTAAACCGGGAGATAAAATTGACGATAATGCCATTAAAAATGCGATTCGAGTTCTCTTTAAAACAGGTTTTTTTAAAGATATTCATATAGAACGAGAAAATAATGTACTTGTTATTTTTGTTGCAGAACGCTCAGCTATAAATGATATTAATATAGAAGGTTATGATGCTATTCCTAAAGATCAGCTTGATAGTGCCTTAAGCCAAATTGGTTTAGTTAAAGGTCGAGTGTTTAACCGTTCAATATTAGAAGGCTTAGAAAAAGAATTACAACGTCAGTATTATAGTTTAGGTAAATACAATATTAAGATTGATGTAAAGCAAACACAACTAGAGCGAAATCGTGTCGATATAAATATCAAACTTTCTGAAGGTGAATCGGCAGAAATATATTCAGTGAATATTGTTGGAAATAAAAAATTCCCTGACAATAAATTGTTAGAGCAATTTTCACTTGTTGAACCTCCTTTTTGGGGGGGGCGTAATAATTATAAGAAGCAACAACTTGCTGCCGATTTAGAAAAACTTAAATCATATTACTTAGATGCTGGTTTTTTAGATTTTGTCATTGAGTCCACTCAAGTATCGCTTGGGCCAGAAAAAGAAAGCGTGTATATCACGGTTAATATTAAAGAAGGTGAGCGTTACACTGTGCGCGGCGTAAAACTTGCGGGTGACTTGATTCTTGAACGCAAAAAATTCGAAAAATTAATTGTGCTCAAGGCAAATGATATTTTTTCACGCAGGAAGGTCGTTGATACAACAAAAGCATTAAGTGATTTATTAGCTGAAAATGGTTATGCCTTCGCAAATGTTAATATGGTACCAGACATTGATAAAGAATCTCGTACCATTGCTTTAACGTTTTTTGTTGATCCTGGTCGACGTATTTATGTGCAACGAGTGAATATTTCGGGCAATATTAAAACGCAAGATAAAGTTGTGCGACGTGAACTACGTCAATTGGAAGGTGATTGGTTATCAACAAAACATGTGGCGCGCTCGAAAACACGTTTAGATCGACTAGGTTTTTTTAGTACAGCAAATGTACAAACAGTTCGGATTCCTGGTTCACCAGATCAGGTGAATTTAAATTATAGCGTTGTTGAAAAACCGACAGGAAGCTTGCAAGCAGGACTTGGTTACTCTGATACGCAAGGCCCGGTGGTGAATTTATCTGTAACACAGGATAATTTTTTAGGGACAGGGCAACGTGTTGGCGTTAATCTTGATAATAGTTCAGTCACTAAACAGTATAGCGTTAGCCTAAGTAATCCTTATTACACAGAAAATGGTGTTAGTCGAAACATTAGCTTTTCATATCGTAAAGTAGATGCAGCACTTGCTGCAATTTCAAACTACACAACAGATTCATACGGAGCATCTGTTTCATTCGGTGTGCCTCTTTCTGAGTACACAAGTTATAATTGGGGTATTAAGTTTGATAGCACGAGGATTACAACCGGCTCAGGTACGTCTCAAAATATTGTTGATTTCATCAATCGAAATGGTGAGCTAAATTCAACGTATCAAGTCTTTACTAGTTTGAATTTTGATAGCCGAAATCGTCGAATATTTGCTAACAGAGGGCGTTTGACCCAATTAAGTGGTGAAATAGCTGTGCCTGGGGGCGATTTGGAGTACTATAAAGTTGATATTCGCCATGTGAATTACACGCCAATTGGAAAGAGTGTAACGCTAGCCTCAAATATTAATGTAGGTTATGGCGCTTCTTTTAAGGCTGATTCAGATTATCCGCCGTATAAGAATTACTTTGTGGGTGGCAGTAGTTCGCTTCGAGGTTACGATGTTAACAGTGTTGGCCCTAGAGACTCTGTAACGAATAATCCAATTGGTGGCAGAGTTAAGGTTGTGGGAAATTTAGATTTAATTTTACCTAATCCCTTTGCAGACAATAGTAGTTCTACACGAATTAGCTTATTTGTTGATGCAGGTAGTGTATTTACAGATTTAAATGCAGTTAGCGGAGATGAACTTCGTTATACTGCAGGTATTGCTTTTATTTGGATTACTCCTGTTGGCGCGATGCGCTTTAATTTTTCCGAAGCCTTAAACAATAAACCTGGAGATTCTATAAGAGCATTTCAGTTTAGTTTAGGTTCTCCTTTTTAAATTAGGGATTTATTTTGCTGTTATATAAACAAATTTATTCTTTAGTTATTATTGTACTATTTGCTCTTACAGCTTCGGTTGTTAATGCTGAAGGCACTCGAATTGGTATAGTAAACACGACTAAGTTATTAAAAGAAGCACCTCAAGCTGAAGCTGCGCGAAAAAAATTAGAAAGTGAATTTGCTCCGCGCGACGCAAAAATTGTCGAACTTCAAAAGTTAATTAAAAAATTAGAAGATAAACTATCTAAAGATGCAGCTGTGATGAGTGAGTCTGCTCGAACAAAACAAGAGCGAGAAATTGTAAAAAGAAAGCGTGATGTAAAAAGAGCCCGTGAAGAATTTACTGAAGACTTTAATTTCAGACGCAATGAAGAAATTGGTAAGTTACAAAAGCTGGTTTCAGAAACTATTTTATCTTTGGCAAAAGAAAAAAAATACGATATTATTTTAAGTGAAAGTGTAATCTATGCAAGCCAGCAAGTGGATATTACCTCTGATGTGCTTGAACGTTTACGCCAACAATATAAAAAAAATCAACAAAAAAAATAATTACATATTAAAAAATAAGGTGGGCTAGTGGAATACACACTAGGTGAGCTAGCAAAACATGTTTCAGGTGAACTTAAAGGCGACCCTTCTTGTACGATAGGGGGAGTAGCAACATTGCAATCAGCCAATGCTTCTCAAATTAGTTTTTTAACTAATTCCACTTATCGCAAGCAACTTGCTTCAACTCAGGCAGGTGCAGTTATAATGTCAGCAGAAGATGCTGCAAACTCTCCAGTGAATGCAATTATTTCTTCAAATCCTTATGTGACATACGCTAAAATTGCTGCATTACTTTCTCCTGATGAAGTGTATCCATCGGGAATTCATCCATCGGCTCATATTGATTCCTCCGCGATAATTAGTAATACAGCAAGTGTTGCCGCGGGTGTGGTGATCGAGTCAGGCGTTGTTATAGAAAAAGCGGTACGTGTTGGGCCGGGTTGTGTCATTCAAAAAAATGTTAAAATAGGGACTCATTCAATATTAACGGCTAACGTCACTGTTGCGCATGATTGCATCATTGGAGAACATAATTTAATTCATCCTGGTGTGGTGATTGGCGCAGATGGCTTTGGTCAAGCAATGGATAAAGGTGTTTGGATAAAGGTACCGCAGTTGGGTGGCGTTTTGATTGGTAATGATGTAGAAATTGGTGCAAATACCACTATTGATCGAGGCGCAATTGAGAATACGGTAATTGAAGATAATGTTAAGCTGGATAACCAAATTCAAATTGCGCATAATGTGAAAATTGGTGCACATACCGCAATTGCGGGATGTACCGCAGTTGCAGGCAGTACAAAAATAGGAAAACACTGTAGAATAGCCGGAATGGTCGGGATTGTTGGGCATTTGGAAATTGCTGATAATGTGACGGTTACCGCTAAGTCTTTGGTGACAGGTTCAATTAAAAAAGCAGGTGTATACTCAGCAGGTACACCACTCGAACCGAGCCAACAATGGCGAAAAAATACAGTGAGATTTAAGCATTTGGATGAAATGGCTAAGCGCTTAAATAAACTAGAAAAACAACTATCCAGCAAAAAAGAGTCTGGACAATAAAAATAATTAAGAGGAAGCACGCGTTGAAAGAACTTGATATTCATCAAATCCTTGAGCATTTACCCCATCGTTATCCATTTTTGTTGATTGATCGTGTGACAGAATGTAACCCGGGAGAATCATTAACGGGCTATAAAAATGTTTCTTATAATGAGCCTTACTTTACAGGTCATTTTCCACAACGTCCTGTTATGCCCGGTGTATTAATACTTGAGGCGCTCGCTCAAGCAACGGGCATTCTTGCTTTTCAAACAATTGGAAAAGTGCCCGATGGAAGCTCGTTGTATTATTTTGTTGGTATCGATAAGGCGCGATTCAAGCAGCCTGTTGAGCCGGGTGATCAACTCATTCTTCATGTTGAATTCGTTAAAGAAAAACGCAACATCTGGAAATTTGTTGGCACTGCTTCGGTGGATGGTAAAGTTGTTTGCAGTGCAGATCTTATGTGTGCAGAACGCGAAGCTATATAATTAAACGTGATTCATCCTACTGCGATTATTGATCCTTCTGCACAACTCGCAGACTCGGTTGAAGTTGGCGCCTATACTATTATTGGTGCGGGCGTTGAGATTGCGGAGAAAACCTGGATTGGTCCTCATGTTGTCATTCAGGGGCCAACAAAAATAGGCGCTGAGAATAAGTTATTTCAGTACTCTTCTATTGGTGAAGTTCCTCAAGATAAAAAATATCATGGTGAAGTCTCCTTTCTTGAAATTGGTGACCGTAATACCATTCGTGAATTTGCCACCATTAATCGAGGTACTGAGGATGGTGGTGGAACAACACGCATTGGTGATGATAATTGGCTAATGGCTTATATTCATATTGCCCACGATTGCCAAGTGGGAAACAATACAATCTTTGCAAATAATGCGTCATTAGCTGGGCATGCTGTGATTAAAGACTTTGTTATATTAGGTGGTTTTACTTTAGTTCATCAATTTTGTCGTATTGGTGAACATGCTTTTTGTGGCATGGGGAGTGCAATTAGCAAAGATGTACCACCTTATGTGATGGTTAATGGAAGTCCTGCTCATCCTCACGGTCTAAATAGTGAAGGAATTAAACGAAAAGGCTTTACTAAAGATACGCTTAAAGCATTACGCGAAGCGTATAAAATTGTTTACCGCTCCAACAGCACGCTTGAAGTTGCTAAAAAGTCACTCGAGGTTTTAGCTGAAAAATTTCCAGAAGTTGAAAATATGCGTTTGTTTCTTGAGCAAAGCCAGCGTGGTATTTTGCGTTAATTTTAAGTATTGCTTTTATGTTTTATACCCCTGTTATAAGTGCGTTAAATAAGGCTGCCTTAGTTATTGCTACTTAAATGAGGTTGAATTTAGCTGATGAGTGAAAAATAATAAGACAATTCACAAAGTTTTTTATACCCCCCTAAACAATCTCCTATCCTATTGATTTTATTTACATTTATATAATCATCTGAACTTGACACACAAACTACTGCTAGCCTAGACTAGCTCGCGCTTTTGAATAAAAGCACTGCGTTATTTTTAAGCAAAAGAAAAGTAACCGTAGAAATATAAATGAGAAGAAGCCGGTTGAACGGCTCGTCACAGTAATTTTAGTCATCACTTAAAAAGGCGGACTGGAGCTAATGTTAGAGAATTACCTACCAGTATTAATATTTATCATCATTGGGCTTGCTGTTGGAGCAGTGATGATCACCATGGGTTTTATGCTTTCCCCTTATAAACCCGATAGCGAAAAACTTTCTGCCTACGAATGTGGTTTCGAAGCATTTGGTGATGCACGTATGAAATTTGATGTTCGTTATTACCTCGTTGCCATTCTCTTTATTATTTTTGATTTAGAAATAGCGTTCTTGTTTCCTTGGGCTATCGTACTGCAAGATATTGGTGTGTTTGGTTATGTCGCCATGACGATATTTCTTGGTATTCTTGTTATTGGTTTTATTTATGAGTGGAAGAAGGGCGCACTAGAATGGGAATGATCGAAGGCAAACTCAACGAAGGTTTTATAACCACTTCGGCTGATAAATTAATAAATTGGGCTAGAACAGGCTCCATGTGGCCAATGTCTTTTGGTTTAGCATGTTGTGCGGTAGAAATGATGCATTCTGCTGCCGCGCGTTATGATTTAGATCGCTTTGGAATTATTTTTAGACCGAGTCCTCGTCAATCCGATGTCATGATTGTTGCAGGAACACTAGTGAACAAAATGGCACCGGCATTACGTAAGGTTTATGACCAAATGGCAGAACCTCGTTGGGTTATTTCTATGGGATCATGTGCAAATGGTGGTGGGTATTATCATTATTCATATGCGGTTGTACGTGGCTGTGATCGTGTTGTACCCGTTGATATTTATGTGCCGGGTTGTCCGCCAACAGCTGAAGCTCTGATCTATGGCATCTTGCAGTTACAAAATAAAATTCGTCGAACTAGTACTATCGCGCGAGTATAAAATCTATCATGTCTGAATATTACAATAAACTAGCTGACTCATTACGTAATCGTTTTGCAGGAAAATTTAACGAATGCTTTGTAAGCGTTGGTCAACTTAACCTCGTCGTTAAAAAAGAAAATTTAATTGAAATATGTACAGCACTAAGAGACGAAGCTGAATTTCATTTTGAAGAAATGATAGATTTATGTGGCGTTGATTACAGTGAATATGCCAACGGAGAATGGGATGGTGAACGTTTTGCTGTCACCTATCAATTGTTATCTATAAAAAACAATCATCGTTTACGTGTTCGTGTTTTTGCTGATGGTGAGCCACCTCAAGTTGCCTCCGTTGTAAATGTTTGGAATGGTGCAAACTGGTTCGAGCGTGAAGCTTTTGATTTATACGGTATCATTTTTGATGGTCATCCAGACTTGCGCCGTATTCTTACAGATTATGGTTTTGTTGGTCATCCATTTAGAAAAGATTTTCCTTTATGTGGCAATGTAGAAATGCGCTATGACGAAGACAAAAAACGCGTTATCTATCAGCCTGTTTCAATCGAAACACGCGTAAACACTCCCCGTATCATTCGAGATGATCATCGTTATGCTGATCGCCTGACAGAAGAGGATAGCAGTAATGCCTGAGATTCGTAATTACACTTTGAATTTCGGTCCGCAACATCCTGCAGCGCATGGTGTGCTACGTTTAGTTTTAGAGTTGGATGGTGAAGTTATTCAACGTGCAGATCCTCATGTGGGATTACTGCATCGAGGTACTGAAAAGTTAGCAGAATATAAACCATTCAATCAAAGCATTCCGTATATGGATCGCTTAGATTACGTCTCAATGATGTGTAATGAGCATGGTTATGTTCTTGCTCTTGAAAAATTATTAGGTGTAGAAGTTCCTGAACGTGCGCAATACATTCGCGTTATGTTTGATGAAATCACACGAATATTAAACCATTTAATGTGGTTAGGTACGCACGCATTAGACGTGGGTGCGATGACCATGTTTTTATATTGTTTCCGTGAACGTGAAGATTTAATGGATATGTACGAAGCCGTCTCAGGCGCACGTATGCATGCCGCTTATTATCGTCCAGGCGGCGTTTATCGTGATTTACCAGATCATATGCCTCGCTTTAAAAAGTCAAAATATATTGATGACAAAAAAGTCGCATTGCTTAACGAGAACCGTGAAGGCTCCTTGCTTGATTTTATTGATGATTTTACCGATCGTTTTCCAAAGTATGTGGATGAATATGAAACGTTATTAACCGACAATCGTATATGGAAACAACGTACAGTTGATATTGCTATTGTGTCTCCTGAACGCGCACTGCAACTTGGTTTTACAGGGCCGATGTTACGTGGCTCTGGCATTGAATGGGATTTACGCAAAAAACAACCTTATGAAGTTTACGATAAAATGGATTTTGATATTCCAGTTGGTGTGAACGGTGATTGTTATGACCGATACCTTGTTCGTATCGAAGAATTCCGTCAATCAAATAAGATTATTAAACAATGTGCAAAGTGGTTACGAGAGAACCCTGGCATTGTCATGTTAGATGATCATAAACTCGCTCCACCAAGTCGTGAACATATGAAAGGTGACATGGAATCATTGATTCATCACTTTAAATTATTTACTGAAGGCTACACTTTGCCTAAGGGTGAAGCTTATGCCGCTATTGAACATCCAAAAGGCGAGTTTGGTGTTTATCTTGTAACTGATGGCGCTAATAAACCTTACCGCTTAAAAATTCGCGCACCCGGTTTTGTGCACATTTCTGCAATGGATGAGATGACAACAGGACACATGTTGTCCGATGTGGTTGCGGTTATCGGTACCATGGATGTTGTATTCGGAGAAATTGACCGATGATAGGTTCTAAGAAAAAAGCAGAGAGCAAATTGCACCTGTTAACTGAAACGTCTTTAACAGAAATTGATGTGTGGGTTGCAAAATATCCTGCGGATAAAAAACAATCTGCAGTGATGTCTGCTTTACGTATTGCTCAAGATCAAAACCGTGGTTTTTTAACAGAAGATTTAATGGATGCGGTGGCAGAATATTTAGACATGCGTCCAATTGCCGTTTATGAAGTAGCTACATTCTATTCAATGTATGAATTAGAACCTGTTGGAAAACATAAGATCTGTGTTTGTACAAATATTTCGTGCATGTTGAATGGTTCAGATTCAATTGTAGATCACTTAACAAAAAAATTAGGCATTAAACTCGGTGAAACGACAAACGATGGTCGCTTTACTCTGAAAGAAGTTGAATGTTTGGGAGCATGTGTAAATGCACCCATGTTCCAAATTGGCGATACATATTATGAAAACTTGAACGAAGATAAAGTTGATCAAGTTCTTGCTGATTTAGATTAAGTTTCAAAAATTTTAAATAAATATTAATAATAAGGTTGGAGTCAACCAATGGCGAATGAAGTCTGTTTTCGTACCCTACACATGGACAAACCGTGGACACTTGAGAATTACTTGAGTGTGGGTGGCTATGAGCAGCTGAAAAAAATTCTTAAAGAAAAAATTCCGCCAGAACAAATTATTGAAGAATTAAAAACCTCATCTTTGCGTGGTCGTGGTGGTGCAGGTTTTCCAACGGGCTTGAAGTGGAGCTTTATGCCACGTACCGCACCGGGACAAAAATACATAGTTTGTAACTCAGATGAGGGCGAACCCGGTACGTGTAAAGATCGTGATATTTTACGTTATAACCCACACCAACTCATCGAAGGGATGATTATTGCGGGTTACTGTATTGGCGCTTCAAAAGGATATAACTATATTCGCGGTGAGTTTTGGGAACCGTATGAACGCTTTGAAGGTGCTTTAGAAGAAGCCTATAAAGCAGGCTTGCTTGGCGAAAATCTACAAGGTTCTGATTTTAGCTTTGATCTTTATGCTCACTTAGGTGCTGGCGCATATATTTGTGGTGAAGAAACTGCATTACTGGAATCGATTGAAGGTAAAAAAGGGCAGCCACGCTTTAAACCTCCATTCCCAGCAGGTTTTGGTTTATATGGAAAACCTACAACAATTAATAACACAGAAACATTAGCCTCTGTTCCTGTCATTTTAGAAAAAGGCGGTAAATGGTTTTTAGAACAGGGTCGTCCTAACAATGGTGGAACAAAATTATTTTGTGTATCGGGTCATGTAAATAACCCTGGAAACTTTGAAATTCCACTAGGCACACCTTTTTCTGAACTGCTTAAAATGGCAGGCGGTGTGCGTAAAGGTCATAAGTTAAAAGCTGTTATCCCCGGTGGTTCATCCGTTCCTATTTTACCGGCAGACATCATTATGGAAACAGATATGGATTACGACTCGCTCTCAAAAGCAGGCAGTATGCTTGGCGCAGGGTCGGTTATTGTGATGGATGAAACAACATGCATGGTTGGTGCTTTAGCAAGACTGTCTCATTTTTATTATGAAGAGTCGTGTGGTCAATGCACACCTTGTCGAGAAGGGACGGGTTGGTTAGCAAAAGTTATGCACCGTATTGAACATGGTCAGGGTGTACAAGAAGATTTAGAGCTATTGAATGATGTGGCTCACCGCATTGGTGGTCGAACAATTTGTGCATTAGGTGATGCGGCAGCAATGCCGGTAATGAGTTTTCTTAAACATTATCGAGAAGAATTTCAATATCACATCGACCATAAGAAGTGCATGGTTTAAATAAAATTATAAAAATATGAACGAGACATAAGATGGCAAATATAGAAATTAACGGAAAACCGCTTCAGGTAGCTGATGGAGCCATGGTGATTGAAGCGGCTGATCAAGCCGGTATCACTATTCCGCGTTTTTGTTATCACAAAAAATTATCTGTCGCGGCAAACTGCCGTATGTGCTTAGTTGAAGTTGAGAAAGTTGCAAAACCTGTTCCAGCTTGTGCAACTCCCGTAACAGATGGAATGAAAGTCTTTACGAGATCAACCATGGCACTTGAAGCGCAACAAAGTGTAATGGAATTTCTTTTAATTAATCATCCTCTTGATTGCCCTATTTGTGATCAAGGCGGGGAATGTGAACTACAAGATATTGCTATGGGCTTTGGGCAAGATCTTTCGCGTTACCATGAAGAAAAACGTGTTGTTGCAGATAGAAATATTGGTCCTTTAATTGCGACTGAAATGACGCGCTGTATTCATTGCACACGTTGTGTACGTTTTGGTCAGGAAGTTGCCGGCATTATGGAGCTAGGTGCAACTGGTCGCGGTGAAAGTATGAGAATCGGTACCTATGTTGAGCGTACTGTTGCATCTGAAATGTCTGGCAATATTATTGATTTATGTCCGGTAGGTGCTTTAACGTCTAAACCATATCGTTATACCGGTCGACCGTGGGAAAATATGCAAGCTGATAGCATCGCTGCGCATGATTGTTTAGGTTCAAATATTGAAATTGAAACACGCCGTCATAAAGTGATGCGTGTTTTGCCCAATGAAAATGAATCCATTAATGAACTTTGGTTATCTGATCGTGATCGTTTCAGTTATCTTGGTCTTAAAAGTGAAGAGCGTTTACAGTCACCTATGATCAAACAAGGTGATGACTGGAAAAAAGTAGATTGGCAAACTGCATTGAACTATGCCTACGAAGGTTTAAAAACAGTTATTAAAAAAGATGGAACCGGAAATATTGGAACGTTAGTTTCACCTTCTGCAACCGTTGAAGAAATGTATTTAATACAAAAGCTCATGCGTGAAATAGACTCCAATAATATTGATCACCGTCTACGTCAATCGGACTTTAGTGATCAAGATATTGCACCACAGTTTCCTGCGTTAGGTCAGTCATTAATCGAGTTAGAAAATAATGATGCTGTACTCTTAGTGGGATCATGGATTCGTAAAGACCAACCGATTGCAGCGCACCGTTTACGTAAAGCCTCGTTACGCGGAGCTAAAATTATGGCCGTGAATGCTGTTGATTTTGACTTTAATTTCGATGTCGAAGAAAAAATGATTACTTCACCTGCTGAAATGGTGAATAGCTTAGCTGAAATTACTAAAGCACTGCTAACCTTAAGCGGTAAAACTACGGCAGAAGGCTTGGATGCTCTATTGAACAATGTAGAAACGAGTGATGTGAGTTTGGAAATAGCAAAACACTTGCACAGTTCTGAAAAAGCAACGGTCATTTTGGGTACCCAAGCATTGTTACAGCCTCAATTAGCTGATTTACGTGCATTGTCTAATATGATTGCTGAGCTTTCGGGCGCGACGATGAGCGTTTTATCTGATGGAGCAAATGCAGCAGGTGCTTGGCTAGCAGGTGTATTACCTCATCGTATGTGTGGCGGCGAATCATCTTCTGGTAAAAACACAAATGAAATGCTAAATGAAGGTATGAAGGCTTTTGTTCTTTTAGGTGTAGAGCCTGAATTTGATACTGCGAATCCTGCTATTGCAATGAAGGCTATGGATGATGCTGATTTTGTAATTTCAATGACATCTTATGTTACAGATGAAATGAAAAGTTATGCAGATGTACTACTTCCTATTTCTCCATCTAGTGAAACATCAGGCACATTTATTAATGTTGAAGGTACATGGCAAAGTTTTGCGGGGGCAGTAACACCGTTTGAAGAAAGCCGTCCAGCGTGGAAAATTTTACGGGTGCTTGGAAATATATTTGAAGTAGAGGGGTTCGATTATATTACCTCGGAAGATGTACGCGAAGAAGCGAAGCAAAAAATCGGAGCTATTGATGCAAGTAATAAAATGGAATGGCGATGTCCTACATCGTTAGCTGATACAAGTGATGATGTTATTCAGCGTATTGGCTTATTGCCTATTTATGCTGTTGATAGTGTTGTAAGGCGTGCGAATGCATTACAACAAACAGAAGATGCCATTGCTGCATGTATTATTCTTAATGCAGAAACAGCGAAACAGAATAAAATTCAAGATGAAGACAATGTTGTGGTTACGCATAACAATACGAAATTAAAGCTACGAGTACATATTGAAGATTCAATCCCAAATAATTGTGCCGTTATTCCTCAAGGTGTCATGGGTATTGATGATTTTGGTGCAGCTTATTGCGAAATAAGCTTGAGCGCTAAAAGTTAATTAGAGAGTTGGAACGATAGATGGAATGGTTAAATACAAGTATTGATTGGCTGACATTGCTGTTTCAGGAATGGGTTGTTGTTTATTTCCATATGTTACCTGATGTTTTACAAACAGTGATTTGGATCGTGCTAAAAATAGTGGTCATTCTGGTGCCGCTAATGCTTTCGGTTGCCTACCTTACACTTGCTGAACGTAAAGTTATTGGTTCAATGCAAGTACGAATGGGGCCAACAATTGTCGGGCCACGTGGTTCATTACAGCCGATTGCTGATGCCCTTAAACTCATGTTTAAGGAAATCATTATTCCAACAGGGGCGAATAAATATTTATTTTTAACGGCACCTCTTTTATCACTTGGACCCGCACTTGCCGCATGGGCAGTGTTACCTTTTGGTGAAGATCTTGTTTTGGCAGAAGTCAATGCAGCACTTTTGTATGTTTTAGCATTAACCTCAGTGGGCGTGTATGGCGTTATTATTGCGGGGTGGGCATCAAACTCTAAATATGCACTATTAGGGACAATGCGTTCCGCAGCACAAATCGTTTCTTATGAAATAGCCATGGGCTTTGCCTTAGTGGGTGTGTTGATAGCGGCGGGCAGTTTAAACTTAGGAGATATAGTTAACTCGCAAAGCGGTGAATATGGTTTGTTTAACTGGTTTATGATTCCTTTATTCCCCTTATTTGTTATTTACTTTATATCTGGTGTTGCTGAAACAAATCGTGCCCCGTTTGATGTGGCAGAAGGGGAATCTGAGATAGTTGCAGGCTTTCACGTAGATTATTCTGGAATGGCTTTTGCGGTATTTTTCTTAGCAGAATATGCCAATATGATTTTAATTGCTGCATTAACGGCAATTATGTTTATGGGAGGGTGGTTATCTCCAATCCATGGTTTTGGTTTCTTTGAATACTTAACTTCAATTCCATTTATAGGTTGGGTCTTTGATGATGGCATACACTGGTTCTTTGCTAAAATGGCCATCTTCTTGTTCTTGTTTTTATGGTTCCGCGCCACTTTCCCTCGTTATCGTTATGATCAAATCATGCGTCTAGGTTGGAAAGTTTTTATCCCTATTACTATTGTTTGGTTATTGGTTGTCGGTATATTTGTTTTAACAGGGTTAGGTCCCTGGTTTAGCGCGGCTTAGGAGAATAGATATGTCAGGGTTTATTCGATTTATAAAAAGTTTATCATTAAAAGAGTTGCGTGTTGGCTTAGGTGTGACAGGTCGTTACTTTTTTGCGCGTAAATTTACTTTACAGTATCCCGATGATAAGACACCGTTATCTCCTCGTTTTCGAGGCTTACATGCATTGCGTCGTTATCCAAATGGGGAAGAACGTTGTATAGCCTGTAAACTTTGTGAGGCAGTGTGTCCTGCATTAGCGATAACAATAGAATCCGAACCACGCGATGATGGTTCTCGCCGAACCACTCGATACGACATTGATTTAACTAAATGTATTTTTTGTGGTTACTGTGAAGAATCTTGTCCAGTTGACTCTATTGTAGAAACACATATTTTTGAATACTACGGTGAGAAAAAAGGCGATCTTTATATGACAAAAGAACGTTTGCTTGCAGTAGGTGATAAGTATGAAAAAGAAATTGCAGCTGCTCGTGCTCTTGATGCACCTTATCGTTAAGTCGATCATAATTTAAGAACAGGATTCAAAATAATGGGATTTGAAAATATCGTCTTTTATGTGTTTGCTGCCATTATGGTGTTCAGTGCATCTATGGTTATTACTGTGAAAAATCCAGTACAAGCATCACTATTTCTTGTTCTTACTTTTTTCTCTTGTGCCGCAATTTGGATGCTTCTCGAAGCCGAATTCTTAGCTATCACCCTTGTGTTAGTTTATGTTGGTGCAGTAATGGTTTTATTCTTATTTGTTGTCATGATGTTGGATATTAATGTCGCTAGAATGCGCGCAGCCTTTATTCAGTACCTGCCTGTTGGCATTATTGTTTTAGTGACCATGATGGGAATGATGTTTATGGTCGTAGGCGTAGATCACTTCGGCTTAGAACACGTGCCAGCACCTGCACGTCATGCAGCAGATTATAATAATACACGTGAATTAGGTTTAGTTTTATATACTGTTTATGTGTACCCTTTTGAAATAGCCGCAGTTATTTTATTGGTCGCCATCATTGCTGCTATTGCGTTAACACTGCGTCGCAGACCTAAAACGAAACATCAAAATCCTGATTCACAAATTGCTGTACAACGAAATGATCGTATTCGTATGGTTAAAATGAATTCCGAAGAAACTAAATAGGTTCAGTACAAATAGGTTTTATTATGATTGCTTTATCAGATTATCTTACATTAGGCGCTATCATGTTTAGCTTGAGTGTTGCCGGTATTTTTCTTAATCGAAAAAATATTATCATCATTTTAATGTCGATTGAGCTCATGTTGCTTTCTGTAAACATCAATTTTGTTGCCTTCTCATATTATTTAGGTGATTTATCTGGGCAAGTTTTTGTTTTCTTTATTCTCACGGTTGCTGCTGCTGAGGCTGCAATTGGTTTGGCTATCTTAGTTGTATTGTTCCGTAACAAACGAACTATAGATGTCGATGAACTCGATAGTATGAAGGGGTAGGGTGTGACAGATAATATGGAAAACATTTATCTTTGGATTGTATTGTCACCACTTATTGGTTCAATCATCGCAGGTTTGTTTGGGCATAAAGTCGGGCGTAGAGGGGCACATTGGGTAACGATTACAGGCGTTGCCGTTTCCACCGTACTTTCTATGTTTGTATTTAAACATATTAATATTGATGGTGGAGCTACGTTTAACGGTTCTATTTATACTTGGATGGTTGTCGATGGCTTGCGTCTTGAAGTAGGCTTTTTAGTTGATCAGTTAACCTCAATGATGATGGTTGTTGTAACGTTTGTTTCTCTCATGGTTCATATTTACACCATTGGCTACATGAAAGAAGATCCAGGGTATCAACGTTTCTTTAGTTATATTTCATTATTCACTTTCTCTATGTTGATGTTAATCATGGCGAATAACTTTATGCAGTTATTCTTTGGTTGGGAAGCCGTTGGCTTAGTGTCTTATTTGTTAATTGGTTTTTGGTATACGCGTGACACCGCAATTTACGCCAACATGAAAGCTTTTCTTGTTAATAGAGTCGGTGACTTTGGATTCTTATTAGGTATTGCCGGCGTACTAATGTATTTCGGATCACTTGATTATGCGACTGTGTTTGCAGGAGTAGAAAAAGTCAATGGTCAGACCATGCAAATTTTCCCTGGCGTTGAATGGTCAGTAATAACTGTTATCTGTATTTCATTATTTATTGGTGCGATGGGTAAATCGGCTCAAGTTCCATTACATGTTTGGCTGCCTGATTCAATGGAAGGTCCAACGCCTATTTCTGCACTGATTCATGCAGCAACGATGGTAACAGCGGGTATCTTTATGGTGACACGCATGTCACCGTTATTTGAGTTTTCAGAAACCGCATTAAGCTTTATCTTAATTATTGGCGGCATTACTGCATTATTCATGGGCTTGCTTGGGCTCGTTCAAAATGACATTAAGCGTGTTGTTGCTTATTCAACATTGTCGCAACTCGGTTACATGACCGTTGCATTAGGGGCTTCTGCATATGCAGCAGGTGTGTTCCATTTAATGACACATGCTTTCTTTAAAGCGTTACACTTCTTAGGCGCAGGTTCGGTTATTATTGCCATGCACCATGTGCAAGATATGCGGAAAATGGGTGGACTTAGAAAATACATGCCCTTCACTTGGATTACCTCATTGATCGGTTCTTTAGCATTAATTGGAACACCTTTCTTTTCTGGATTCTATTCAAAAGATTCCATTATAGAAGCGGTAGGTCACTCAACGATTGCGGGTTCAGGCTTTGCTTATTTCGCTGTATTAGCCGGAGTATTTATTACCGCGCTTTATAGTTTTCGTATGTACTTTTTAGTATTCCATGGTAAAGAACGGATGGATGAACATACGCGCGAACATCTACATGAAACAGATAAAGTTGTTTGGATACCATTGGTATTACTTGCCATACCCTCGGTTGTCATTGGCGCGATTTTTGTTGGTGACATGGCGTTTGGTGATTTCTTTGGTGAAGCAATATTCGTCTTACCAGAGCATGATGTTCTCGGTGAATTAGCAAAAGATTTTCATGGCTGGTTTGGAATGGTTTTACATGGCGTAACAACATTGCCCTTCTGGCTAGCATTTTCAGGTGTTGCTACCGCTTGGTTCTTTTATATGAAACGCCCGGACATTCCACAATGGTTTGAAGAAAAACTATCCTTTATTCATAAAATATTAGTGAATAAATATTATTTTGATAAGTTTAATGAAGTTGTTTTTGCTGGTGGTAGTCTTGTTATCGGTAAGGTGTTTTCAAAGTTTGGTGATGAAAAGCTCATTGATGGTTTACTTGTAAATGGTACAGCAAAATCAATTGGCTATTTTAGTGGCGTGATTCGCCATATTCAAACCGGTTATTTATATCATTATGCTTTTGCAATGATTGTTGGTTTAATTGTATTGATGGGTTTGTTTGTTCTTTAACAAGAAAATCATAATAAGAAAAGGTTTTTAACATGTTTATAGATTGGCCATTATTAAGTCTTGTTATTTGGACACCGATTATCGGCGGCCTGCTTTTGCTCGTGCTTGCAAAAAAAGGCAAGGCAGAAAATACACGCTTTATTGCATTATTTATTTCGGTTATAACCTTTTTAATTTCAATCCCGCTTTACTCGAATTTTGATAGCAGCACAGCTGCGATGCAGTTTTCAGAAATGACACCGTGGATCAGCTCATTTAATATCAACTATCATTTAGGTATAGATGGTATTTCTATGCCATTGATTGTCTTAACCACCTTTATGACCGTGATTGTTATCATCGCAGGTTGGGAAGTTATAAAAGATAAAGTTGAGCAATACATGGCGGCCTTCTTAATTATGGAAGGGCTGATGGTTGGTGTATTTGCCTCACTAGATGCTGCATTGTTTTATGTGTTCTGGGAAGCCATGCTCATCCCGATGTTTATTGTTATTGGCGTTTGGGGTGGAGAAAATCGAGTTTATGCAACGATTAAGTTCTTCCTCTATACCTTCTTTGGCTCAGTCTTTATGCTGATTGCCTTGTTGTATTTGTATTCACAAAGTAACAGTTTTGAAATTTTAGATTATCATCAACTCAAATTAGGGTTAACAGCTCAAATACTGATCTTTATTGCATTCTTATTGGCCTTTGCGGTGAAAGTACCCATGTGGCCAGTACATACTTGGTTACCGGATGCGCACGTTGAAGCACCCACCGGTGGTTCAGTCATATTAGCTGCAATTATGCTGAAACTTGGCGCCTATGGTTTCTTGCGTTTTTCATTACCGATCACACCCGATGCCAGCCATGAACTCGATTGGTTAATGATTTCTCTATCATTAATTGCTGTTGTTTATATTGGTTTTGTTGCATTGGTACAGCAAGACATGAAAAAGCTCATAGCCTATTCGTCTATCTCACACATGGGCTTTGTTACGCTCGGTTTCTTTATTTCATTTCAAATTTTAGAAAATAGTGGCAACCTTGATGGAGCAGCATTAGGCATAGAAGGTGCAATCGTACAAATGATTTCACACGGCTTTATCTCCGGTGCTATGTTCTTGTGTGTTGGTGTAATGTATGACCGTATGCATTCTCGACAAATAAAAGACTATGGTGGCGTTGTTAATTATATGCCGAAATTTGCTGCCTTTATGGTTTTCTTCGCAATGGCAAATGCAGGGTTACCGGGTACATCAGGTTTTGTTGGTGAATTTATGGTTATCTTAAGTAGTTTTAAAGCTAACTTCTGGTACGCCTTTCTTGCCGCACTAACCTTAATCATTGGCGCTGCTTATACTTTGTGGATGATTAAACGTGTTGTATTTGGCGCGGTTGTTAACGATAAAGTTAAAACAATGTCGGACATCAATAAACGTGAATTTTTCTACCTCTCTATACTTGCTTTCACCGTATTGTTATTTGGTGTATGGCCAGCGCCGTTGGTAGAGGTAATGGATGTCACTGTTGTGAATTTATTACAACACATCATGCAAAGCAAACTATAAGAATAAATTGAGAGTAACGTAATGACTGCTACATTATTAAATAATTTACATTTGGCAATACCCGAAATATTTATTCTTTCTATGGCGTGTATTATTTTGGTTGTTGATTTATTTCTAACCGATAAAAATAGACATATTACTTATTTGCTTTCTCAACTTACTTTAGTTGTTGCTTTCTTTTTAACATTAAATTTATTCAGTAACGAAACACATTATTTGTTTAGTGATACCTTTGTTGCTGATCCAATGAGTTCTGTTTTAAAACTAGGTGTATACATTGCGACTTTTGTTACCTTTTTATACTCAAAAGATTATTTAAAAGAACGTAATATATTCTGTGGTGAATATTTTGTACTGGGCTTGTTTGGTGTGCTTGGCATGTTGATAATGATATCTGCCAGTAACTTCCTCACTTTGTATCTTGGTTTAGAGCTTTTATCTCTTTGTCTTTATGCTTTAGTTGCTTTACAGCGTGACTCAAGTATTGCCGCTGAATCTGCAATGAAATATTTTGTTCTTGGTGCGATTGCATCAGGCATGTTGTTATATGGTATGTCGATGCTTTATGGCGCGACGGGTAGCCTAGATTTACAAGTAATCAGTCAACAGCTCACTTCAGTAACCGATAAAACAATTTTAGCCTTTGGTTTAGTCTTTATTATTGTTGGCGTGGCATTTAAATTAGGTGCTGTACCTTTTCATATGTGGATGCCGGATGTGTACCAAGGTTCACCTACTGCCGTTACCCTTTATATTGCGACCGCACCTAAGATTGCCGCCTTTGCGATGTTAATGCGTCTACTTGTCGGTGGCTTACTTGAGTTGCATGCCCAATGGCAGGGTATTTTAATTATTCTAGCGGTTTCTTCGATGGCTATCGGTAATATTGTTGCCATAGCGCAAACAAATATTAAACGCATGCTGGCATATTCGACAATTTCTCATATCGGTTTCTTACTCTTAGGCGTCCTTGCGGGTACTGAAGAGGGCTTTGCTGGTTCAATGTTTTACGTCATTACCTACGTACTCATGTCGATGGCAAGTTTTGGGATGATTATTATTATGAGCCGAAAAGGGGTTGAGGCTGAAAATATTAATGACTATAAAGGCCTGAATCAACGCAACCCCTGGTTTGCCTTTATGATGATGTTCATTATGTTTTCAATGGCGGGTGTTCCTCCTTTTGTTGGATTCTGGGCGAAACTATCTGTACTTAAAGCTGTAGTCTCAGTCGATTTACTTTGGCTTGCCGCTGTCGCAGTTGTTTTCTCTATCATTGGCGCATTCTATTATTTAAGAATCATTAAAGTGATGTACTTTGATAAACCCGAGCAATCAGAAGAAATTGAATGTGCAACAGATTTACGTTGGGTCTTTTCTTTTAATGCCCTTTTAATCTTACTGATTGGTTTAATGCCTGATAGCTTGTTAGCCTTGTGTAAACAGGCAATTTCTCTCTCT
>VAOX01024978.1_pt1 | contig 24233 bp, 16 predicted proteins | sample 3393891 | NCBI WGS metagenome assembly VAOX01 (sample SAMN08290429, study PRJNA428436) | hydrothermal vent metagenome | isolation source: Deep-sea hydrothermal vent chimney | place: Indian Ocean: Southwest Indian Ridge | depth 2822 m m | reverse complement strand
AGTGCTTATCACCAATAAGGTGACTTCACATTTTTTCATTACGCTATCCAAATCAATAACTTGCACATCTTTTTCGCGCCAACTGATTAATCTAGGTTCATTTCTTCGCCAAATGAAATAACACGCTGAATTTTTTCATTTTCAGTTAACACCATTAACAGGCGATCCAGCCCAATCGCAACACCAGAGCAATCCGGCAAACCCGCACCCAGCGCTGCGATTAGCGCATGATCTATCGGCATGATCTGTTGCCCCCTGAGCTTTCGCACAGCGTTTTCCTGCTCAAATCGTTGTAACTGCTGCTGCGCATCGGTTAACTCATAAAAGCCATTTGCCAGTTCCAGCTCACCATAAAACAGCTCAAAACGGTTCGCAACGCGTGGGTCTTTCTCATCCAGCCGAGCAAGCGCCGCCTGAGATGCAGGGTAGTGATATAAAAACGTAAATTCATCTTTTGCAAAAGCCGGGGCCACACATTCAACCAACAACCAGTCCAGCCAGATATCCCTGCTGCCCTCTTCCAGTTCCAGGCCATAAGGGATTTCAATATTAAATTTTTCTGCACACTGCTTTAATGCAGGTACATTAGCAGTAAGTGGATCAATCTGTAACTGCTGTAAAAATGCCTGTTGGTAGCTGCTGCGATTTATCTGTAGCGTCTCATCCATATAAAACACTTTCAATAGTTGCTCAACCTCATCCATCAGACGGTAATGATCAAAGCCGACCCGATACCATTCCAGTAAAGTAAATTCAGGGTTGTGATAACACCCCAGCTCATCATCCCTAAAAACCCGCGCCACCTGATAAATATCGCCACTGCCCGCCGCCAGCAGACGCTTCATATAAAACTCTGGCGAGGTATGTAAATAAAAATCACGCTGATTAAAGCCTGTTGAAAAACTCTGTAATTGTGGATCTGTAATAGCCGAGGGCGAAAGAACAGGGGTTTCAACTTCCAGAACTTCGCGCTCAGCAAAAAAAGCCCGAAGGCTTTGCAGCATTCGAGCTCTTTTTTTCAGGGTGTCTAATGCAGCCGTAGGCCGCCAGTGAATCTGCTCACCAGTCATCCGTTCTCTCTTTGATGGAGGGACGAATAAAACACATATCCCACGTGAACAGATCGTTTATGACTTAACCCGAGACACGTACTCACCGCTGCGTGTATCGATTTTAAGCATCTCACCCTCTTCAATAAACAAAGGCACTTTAACCGTTGCACCCGATTCAAGGGTTGCGGGCTTGGTTCCACCCTGTGCGGTATCCCCTTTTAAACCGGGATCCGTTTCAGTAACCGCCAGTTCAACAAAATTAGGTGCGGTCACCACCAGTGGCGTGCCATCCCATAGCGTCACGGTACACAGCTCCTGACCTTTAATCCATTTACCAGAATCAGCCAACGCGGAATCCGGAGCACCCACCTGCTCAAAGGTCTGAGGATCCATAAAGTACCAGAACTCACCATCGTTATAGGAAAACTCCATTTCCACATCGATAACATCCGCAGCCTCTACCGACTCACCGGACTTGAAGGTACGTTCAAGCACCCTGCCTGTTTTCAGGTTACGTAGTTTAACGCGGTTAAACGCCTGCCCCTTCCCGGGCTTAACCAGCTCGTTTTCAATAATCGAAACAGGGTCGCCGTCTAATAATAATTTAAGCCCCCCACGAAACTCGTTTGTGCTGTATGATGCCATCGATATTTACCTTAAATGTACCTGTTCAGTGCGCTTTGAACAGATCCTGTTGTTAATAATTTACCTGACTCGGACTATTCAGGTCGAGCTATTCAGGCCACCCATAAACGATGGGTGTAAAATTCAGCATATATGATACTCGTAACCGCCGCTAATGCCAAAACCTGAATCCACTAAATTCAATATATCTGGCCTGAATAGTCACCCTGATAGCCGCCTCAACTGGCAACAACAACTGGCGCAGGCAATTACAGAGCCTGCACAACTGCTACAGCACCTGCATCTGAAAACCACACTATTTCCTGACAATAGCGCAGCACAGCAACAGTTTAGCCTTAAAGTACCCCATGCTTATATGCGCAAAATGCAAACCGGAAAAGCCGACGACCCGCTGCTGTTACAGATCATGTCGCAGGCAAAAGAAATGCAGCCTGTGGAGGGCTACACTACAGACCCGGTAGGTGATTTAAAGGCCAGTAAAACACCCGGACTGCTGCACAAATATCATGGCCGGGTTCTGCTCATTACCACCGCCGTTTGCGCGGTTCACTGCCGCTACTGCTTTCGACGCCACTTTCCCTACAGCGAAAAACAGGCGGGGCGAGACCAGTGGGCACAGGCTATTCACTACATCCGCAACGATCAAAGCATAAAAGAAGTGATACTCAGCGGGGGAGACCCGCTGGTTCTGTCAGATGACAAACTGGCTTCCCTCATCACCCAACTGGAGAGCATCCCGCATTTAAGCCGATTACGCCTGCACAGCCGTCTGCCCATTGTGCTACCCGATCGTGTGACTGACAGGCTCATCAAACGACTCGCCGCAAGTCGATTCAATGTCTGCCTTGTTATACATGCAAATCACGCCAATGAAATAACCGGGATAGAAATAAACGCCCTGAAAAAACTTCAGCACGCGGGCATACATCTTTTAAACCAGGCCGTTCTCCTTAATGGCATTAACCACCGGATAGATGACCAGATAGCACTCTGTGAAAGCCTTTATTCGGCAGGCGTGCTGCCATACTACCTTCATTTACTCGATTCAGTACAGGGTGCAGCACATTTTGATGTCAGTCTCAACGATGCATCTGAACTAATAAATCAAATGCGAAAACGATTACCCGGTTTTCTTGTGCCTCAACTGGTGCGCGAGATTAGCGGGGAAATGAGCAAAACACCCGCCAATGAGCTATAAAAAAGGTATATTTCACGAATCTGGCTTAGAAAAACCCACTATCTAGCTGTTTTTATTAGATAATATGAGGTTAGCCTTAAGGTTTTCCACTAAATAGGGTAGACTTAAGGCGTAGCGAGGTAGCTCACAGCAGAAAAAACCGAACACAGACAACAGACACCGCCTTAGCCGCCGTGTCCGGCACTGTTTCCGGTAAATGGACGATAATAGAAAGCTATATATGACATGAAACTAAACGTACCCGAACAAGTCGCCCCCGAGAGTGATGATTTCCCCAATCATCCACGCAAAGTAAAAAAATGGTTAACCGAACTAAAACGGGCCAATATGGGTAATTTCACGCGACAGGTTTACACCGGCCTGCTTCGCCTTAACAGACAGAGCATGAACTCAAAGCACCGCCTGGAAAACATGGAAATATTGCGCGAGCCCAGTCGTCATATTTTTAACCAGCTTCACAAATATTTTATTAACCGCACGTTGCCTCTGCCTGAAAAAAGCCTGAAAATAATTCACCTGAACAAAGCACTGTTAAACGAAATGGCCATTGGATATAAAATCCTCATTTTTGAATTGGCTAATAACTTAACCAGGTTTGACCCTAAAATTGCCCTGCTCGCCTGCGAACGCGCTCTACACTACTACTCTGAGCTTCTACTTCGCTCCAGCCAGGTTTATTCCAGCCTCGCCAGAGGTGCCTGGTGGGATATCCACCGAATATACGCCTACGCCGAGTCAAAATCACTGCACACGAAGGCCATTAAAGATTCAGAACTCGCGATAGAAACCACCACGGTAGAGAACTACTATAAACAAATTTTACTGTTCTCCCTGGCTCGCCCAAATGCCCTGCGCCAAAGCGACACAGAACGCCTGTTCAAATCCATAAGCGAGTGGGCCAAATTAACCAGAATCACCAGCACACCCGATAAAAACGAGTTAAATCGGTATTTTATCAGTAAGCTCGACGGTGACCTTCCCCCAAATTGTGTTTCCGAGGAAGACCTTAAAAATCTACAGCATATTCGCTCAATAGACACCACAGAACTGGTAAGCCATCTGCACAAAATAGATGCTAACCTGGACGGCTTTAAAGCAGCAGTTTCATTTGGTAACAATGTTTCTCAGGAAACCATGCACACCCTCATTGCTTCATGGAGTCTGTGCGCAAAAAGACGTTTCTCCCGTGCTGAGCGCACAGATAACATTAAGGTTTCAATTGGCCTGAACTCAATATTTGAATCTCTAAACAGCGAGCCCCCCGAACCCACCCCTGAAAAAACAACCGGGAAAATGTTTACACTGAAGTCTATCCAGCACGCTAATGAGGACAGTAGAGACATTTTCGCTCAGCAGGATCCAGCCTATTTCATTACTCACCCGGAAATGAAAAGTGCAGACAGTCGCTCAGCTGAAGCATGGGATATGGTCGCAAAAGGCAGAGCACTCACAGACAGCTACACACAGGAACTACAGGAACAGGAAAAAACACTCGGTGAATTTACAAAAGAAGCACCTGATATGCACTGGGTAATAACCAACGTAAGTGCCGGTGGCTACTGCCTTCACTGGGATTCTGAGCAACCCTCCCGCGCATTAGTCGGAGAGCTAATCAGTATTCGCGAAAAAGAACCGGACAACACATGGCAATGGCGTGTGGGCGTGATACGCTGGATGCAGTACGCCCAGAAAACCGGACTTGAAATCGGTGTACAGGTACTATCACCCAAAGTTATTTCCTGCGAAGTTCAACGCCAGAATAGAAACAACGAAGAGCCATTCAACTGCCTGATGCTACCAGGTATAAAGCCCATACAACAACCATCAACCCTGCTACTACCCGCACTTGCTTTTCGCAGTGGAACCGCACTTAAACTGCATGTTTACGAGCGAAGCGTGGAGATAAAACTGGGCACAGTTCGAGAACACACAGGATCGTTCACTCAATTTCAGTTTACACAGAAAAACAGAAAGAAATCAGCAGATGGCGGTGGCAATGATGGTGGCAACAACAATGAAACAACCCGAAAACAGGACCACGATAATTTTGACTCTATCTGGTCGTCACTTTAGGGCACTCACTGATACATATCTGGAAACTAGATTGTGAAAAAAGAAAAAAAAATAAACATATTTATTGTTGATGATTCATTTAATAATGAAGAAAAAATTATAAAAATGATGCGAGCTTCTGGCTACGCAGCACACACCACCCGTATTGAAGATGAAGAGGACCTGATTGAATCACTGCGAAAAAAATCGCCAGACATTCTACTCTATTCAAATGGCATGGAACTTATTTCACTTGCAGAAACCGTCAGGTGCATTGAAAAAAACGCCGATTTTCATATTCCTGTTATCTCAGTTAACCGGCCAGGACATGAGCCAGGTGTGGTTGAAGCCATGCGTTCCGGCGCAAGAGACTTAAGTGCTTACAACACCCCTGAACACCTTGAAATGGTTATACAACGAGAAGTCAGCGCCTTTAATCACCTTGCCAAAGCACACATGCTGGAAGCATCCATAACAGAATCCGAAAAACGCTGTGAAGCACTACTGGACTCATCCCGCGATGCGATCGCCTATATCCATGAAGGCATGCATGTCTATTCCAACCATTCCTATCTTGAACTGTTTGGTTTCGAGCAATCTGAAGATCTTGAAGGAATGCCAATTCTCGACATGGTGGGTATAAATGACCGTGACACATTTAAAGCTTTCTTACGCGACAGCCTTAAAGCCCACATTAAGCTTCCTGATAAAATGGAGCTTAACCTGAGCAACGCTGATGGTACAGAATTTAATGGTGCGATGGAGTTCTCATCCGCAAGCATCGAAGGCGAACCCTGCATACAGGTTATTATCAGAACACAGGCCAATAATAAAGAGCTTGAAGAGCAGCTGGCCCTGCTAAGCCAGACAGATTCGATAACGGGGCTATACAACCGACAATTTTTCATGGACTCCATGCAAAACACAGTAAGCCTGGCCGCAGAAGGCAAAACAACAGCTGCTGTACTGCTTATTCACCTTGATAACTTCCAGGACATTAAACAAAGCGCGGGGGTAGTCGGTGCGGATCAATATCTTAGTGAAATTTCGCGAAAATTTGAAGAAGTCACCAGCAATAAAGACATACTTGCCCACTTCGAAGGCAGTACTTTCTCTATAATTGCACACAGTCAGACATCCACGTCCATAGAAGCTTATGCAAAAAACATCAACAAGACAGCACAGGATTACATTGCCAGTATTAATGATCAGTCACTGAACTCAACCTGCACCATTGGCGTTAGTCTTATCGATAAAAACGTGCCTGATTGTGGCGAGGTTCTGCTTCGCGCTGAACGGGCTGTAAAAGAGGCGGGTAAAAAAGGCCCAACCAGCACTGTTGTTTATCAGCCCAAAGAAGGCGAGTTAACGCAGAAAGAAATTGATGCTAATGCAATTAACCGCATAAAAAGCGCGCTCAGGGATAATCGCTTTGTACTCTACTACCAACCAGTTATAAGCCTGCATGGAGACACAGATGAACGCTATGAAGTATTTGTTCGCATGCTGGGTAAAAATGGCGAAGTCATTATGCCTAATGATTTTCTACCCGCTGCTGAACGCACAGGCATGTCGCTGGCCATCGACCGCTGGGTGATGCTAAATACAATTACCACCCTGATCCAGTGCTGGAAAGATGGCAAACGCACATTGTTTTTTGTGAAGCTGGCGGCTAATTCATTAAAAGACACCAGTCTGATGTCGTGGCTTAAGGAGCAGCTGAAAAAGTATAATGTCCCGAAAAACAGCCTTATTTTCGAGGTAAAAGAAAGCGTTGCTGTAACCAGCTTAAAATATACCGCCGAACTTGCAAAATCGCTACAGGAGCTTAACTGCGGCTTTGCACTGGATGATTTTGGTACAGGTAATAATCCGTTTGAGCTGCTAAAGCACATCCCGGCAGATTATCTGAAGCTGGAACGCTCCTTTATGGAAGACCTGTCCACCAGCACTGACAATCAGGAAGCCGTTAAAGCCATCACAGACAAGGCCATTGAACTCAATAAACTCACCATTGCACAGTGCGTGCAGGATGCCACCAGCCTTTCGGTATTATGGGGTATGGGTATTAACTTTATTCAGGGGAATTTTTTACAGGAGCCTGCACCTGATCTGGACTATGACTTTACATCTATGGCGGGTTAGGCCCTGGCCGTTAATGCCTGCCGGAGGGGTTAGCAGGGCAACCACAGGAATTGGTGCCCCTACGACTGGCAACATTACAGAGCGCGTTCACGAAAGCACACTTCAGGACACTCAACTGATCTTTTCAGATTTACCGAAAGTCTAACGTACAAAACACCAGAGCTCAGTTATTTCTTCGCCAGCGGTCATTTTTTATCTGATTGCTTTTTATCTGGCTATTTTTACTGAATTATTTCTTATCGGGAATTCTTCGTGTAAACACCCAGGTATTATCCTTCGATAATTTTTTATTGTATTTATAGCCTGCCACATCAAAGGTTTTAATATCTTCGATATCCATCAGCTGATTTTTAATAATATACCGACTCAGTAAACCACGGGCTTTTTTTGCATACACACCCAGCATTTTATACTCGCCATTTTTTAACTCTTTAAATGCCGGCGTAATAATCTCTCCCTTTAACTCTTCAGGCTTAACCACCTTGAAATACTCATTCGAGGCCAGGTTAATTAAATAGTTAGATTTTATTTTTTCTAACTGCGTATTTAAACCATTGGTCACCTCACTACCCCAGAACTCATATAAGTTCTTACCCCGATCTGTACGCAACCGGGTCCCCATTTCCAGTCGATATGCCTGCATCAGGTCTAATGGCCGTAACATACCATACAAACCTGAGAGCATGCGGAAGTGTTTTTGAGCAAAGGTTAAATCTCTGGCGCTAAAACTCTCTGCGCCTAACCCCGTATAAACATCGCCTTTAAAAGCCAGCACAGCCTGTTTGGCATTTTTTTCAGTAAATTTTTTATCCCATGCCTCAAACCGGTCAAAATTCAGCTGCGCAATTTTACTGCTTACATGCATTAACTCTGAAATATCAAGCGAGGAGAACTCACGCATACGATGAATTAGCTCGGCTGAATCGTCGAGATAGTCTGGCAGGGTAAATTTTTTTGTTTGCGCTGGTGTTTCATAATCCAGGGTTTTCGCGGGAGACACTACAATTAACATATTTTTAATCTCTGGTCGTAGATTGGGGTAAGGCACGAACCCCACCCCAGGCTGTTATTAAACAGGCATGAAATCGTTGGGGTTCCTTCGTTACCCCAACCTACGCAATTTCTCAGGTTTTTTTAATCACCTCGATAGCATCAACTTTCTGATACCCACGGGGCAGTTTAAAACCTCGCTTACCCCGCTCAGCATAATGCTCATCCACTTCACCGCCACTCATTGTTTTATGCTTTTTACCCGCATAAATCATCAGCTTTTCATTATCCTGAATCAGATCAACTGCACATATCCACTCTTCATTGCCTTTTAACTTTGCTGATGGCACATTGATAATTTTATTGCCTTTTCCTTTGGCCATTTGCGGTAGTTCTGAAAGTTCTGTTACCAGCATATGCCCTTCAGAGCTAACCGCAACGATATAATCATCGTCGAGGCTTCTCACTTTAACCGGCGCTAGCACGCGCGCACCGGGGGGCACTTTAAGAAACGCTTTACCTGCTTTATTCCTGGTTTGCAGTTCGCCTAATTCACAGACAAAGCCATAACCAAAACTGGTAGAAAACAGATACAGGTCTTTTACGTCCCCCATAAGTGCCGAGACAAATGCAGCACCCGCAGGGGAGTTAAATCGACCCGTTAATGGCTCGCCCTGGCCACGCGCAGATGGCAGTGTATGCGCACTTAATGTATAGGCCCGCCCCGTGCTATCAAGAAACACCGCTGGCTGATTAGATTTGCCCTGCACCGCACAAAGAAGTCCGTCGCCGGTTTTGTAACTGAGTTTATCCACATCAACTTCATGGCCTTTTGCGCCACGCACCCAGCCTTTCTCTGAGACTACAACGGTAATCGGGTCACTGGAAATTAATGCCGATTCGTCCATCGCCTGCGCGGCATGCCGTGAAACAATCGGCGAACGGCGTTTATCGCCATAGGTTTCAGCATCATCGAGTATTTCTTTCTTGATCAATGTCTTTAAACGCCGTTCAGAGCCGAGAAGTTTTTCCAGCTTTTCTTTCTCCTGTGCTAACGCCTCCTGCTCTTCTCGAATTTTCACTTCTTCAAGACGTGCTAACTGACGTAATTTGGTATCCAGTACATAATCGGCCTGAATATCCGTTAAGGCAAAACGTGCTATCAAGGCTGGTTTGGGCTTGTCATTTTCCCGAATAATTTGAATCACTTCATCAATATTGAGAAAAGCAATTAATAAACCTTCTAATAGATGCAATCGTTTATTAATTTTTTCTAATCGCCAGTTCAGACGATTGCGTACCGTTTGTGTTCTATAAGCCAGCCATTCCGTAAGAATAATACGTAAATTTTTAACCGCCGGGCGCCCATCAGTACCAATCATGTTCATATTAACGCGATAGGTTCGCTCCAGATCAGTGCTCGCAAACAGGTGTGTCATCAGCTGCTCGGCATCCACTCGATTAGATCGCGGCACCAGTACCAGACGGGTTGGGTTTTCATGATCCGATTCATCACGAATATCCTCCAGCATCGGCAGTTTCTTTGTGGTCATCTGCTGCGCAATCTGCTCAAGTATTTTACTGCCCGACACCTGATGAGGTAGCGCAGTAATAATGATATCGGCCTCTTCTTTTTCATAGACCGCACGCGCACGAATACTGCCATTGCCTTTTTCATACATCGCCAGCAAATCTTCACGCGGGGTAATTATTTCTGCACTGGTCGGATAATCCGGCCCCTGCACATGCGAGCAAAGCTCCTCAACACTGGCTTTTGGCTCGTCTATTAAGCGAATGCAGGCAGTCGCCATCTCTCGCAGATTATGGGGGGGAATATCGGTTGCCATGCCCACCGCAATACCCGTTGTACCATTAAGCAATATATTGGGCAGGCGTGCGGGTAAAGATTCAGGCTCTTCAAGCGTGCCATCAAAATTAGGCTGCCAGCTAACCGTGCCCTGACCAAGCTCCTGTAGCAGCACCTCGGCATATTTAGAAAGCTTCGATTCGGTATAACGCATGGCCGCAAATGATTTAGGGTCATCGGGGGAGCCCCAGTTGCCCTGACCATCCACCAGAGGGTAGCGATAGGAGAAGTTCTGGGCCATCAGCACCATCGCTTCATAGCAGGCACTGTCGCCATGGGGGTGAAACTTGCCCAGCACATCGCCCACGGTACGTGCCGATTTCTTGTACTTTGCCGCCGCATTCAGGCCCAGCTCAGACATGGCGTACACGATACGCCGTTGCACCGGCTTTAACCCATCGCCAATAAACGGCAGGGCGCGGTCGAGAATAACGTACATGGAATAATCCAGATACGCTTTTTCTGTGAAATCAGCAAGGCTCTGCTGCTCTACACCTTCAAAATTCAGGTTATCCTGGTTGGACATGCGGGAAATCTTTCTCTAAGTCTATTATGTTGGCAGGATTATCCTTAATTAAGCGCAGGAACACAATATCACATATGAAAGATTTCGATTCTGCCTGGTAATTTTGCCCGGTCATAGCCAACAACCTGAATAGATATCCGGGCAGGTACTGGCTGGCGATGGCAGCGATGGCCGAGGTTTAATCCGTATCAAACCTGCAATTCAGGCAATATTTCAGGCAACATTTCACCAATAATATGCTGCACCGCCTTTTCTCGCATATCATGACTATACAGCACAATCAGTGTCAGATTATGCCGTACTTTCACCAGCTTCCAGTTCATTTCATCCATCACGCCGGATCTGTCCCGCCACCCAAATGGCCGCTCACCATGATGAAAAAACAGGTGAACCACACCCTGGCTAGCCCCCGCAATGCGCAAATGCGTGGTTAAATACTGATTTAATCGGCAAAATTTGCTCATCTCCACCGGGTACCTGTCTGGCACCGCCGCAATGTCGCTTTCATTCATCCATTGCGCCATCGACACCTGTAAACCATTAGAAACAGCGCCATCTTTGTGAATATCGGCATAGGCATCAGCAATCACCCTCGGTGGCTGAACATAGCCCACAAACAACGCTGCCAGCAACACCACAAACAAAACAGATGATGCCGCCAGCGCAACGGTCGCGGGACGCAGGCGCTTAATAATTGCAGAAAAGCCCGAAAAAGCCATATTAGCGTCCTCTCGACTGCTCAGTGTTTGCTGTAGTAGACCCAGCTGCCTTTCTGACAACGTTTTCTCTTCATAATAAGCTTTAATAGCCTGTTTAACAGGTAGCTGTTTATTCATCACTTCTCTCCACCCGGATTAGCTGTTATCGCTTCTGGTTGTAACTGTTGTCTGATGCGTTTTTTCAGACGGTGCAATTTAGACAAAATTGTCCCCCTTGGCTTTTCATAAATCCGTGCAATTTCATCTGCCGTATGTTCTTCCACCGCCCAGAGATAGAGCAGTTCATTCTCTTCACTGTTCAAGCATTCTATCAACTGATGCACCTGCTGCTGATTTATAAGCGCCTGTTCCATCGAAACATCATCCACTGGCTCGATAATGGTATTATCTTCGCTTTCCATAGACACCATCGGCACCACTTTATCGCGCCGTAGCTGGTCGAAATACAGATTACGAATCGTCGTTTTCAGGTATGCCAGTAGCTTTTCGGGGTTCTGCTGAGGCTTATCGGAGGGCTCGTTACGCAGTTTTTTCAGCCATCGCTCAAGCGCCGACTGCACCAGATCACAGGCCACATCTTCATGTTGGGATAAAGACAGAGCATAGCGATAAAGCAGATTCAGCTCTTCTTTATTAAACATGCCATCGGGAGACATTATATTATCGTAAAAAATATCTATATTCCTAAGACGTCTGAACGCAGGATTTGATTGCACGAAATTAATTACCCCGCGGTTTCGAGCAATAAGTGCAATCAAATACCCTGCTTATTCGTTATATCAGTTGAAATCAACTTACCTTGAAGAGTACGTATAATGAAATTTACAACATTCACACAGGCCGCCTGCCTGGTATTATTATCGGGTCTAACTGCACAGAGCGCAATCGCTGGCCAGAAAGTTAAGCCTTCGCCTAATGGTATTGAGCTGCCTGAAGGTTATAAAGACTGGAAAGTCATCTCTCAGTCGCACCGCACAGATAACAATACCGTGCGCATTATACTGGGCAATGACATTGCAGTAAAAGCCGCCCGCACGGGCAAAACAAACCCCTGGCCCAAAGGCTCGATTCTCGGAAAAATGGTATGGAAGCAGAAATCAGAAGAATTCTGGCCCGCAGCCATAGCACCGGATAAATTTGTACACGCAGAGTTCATGTTCAAAGACAGCGTAAAATACAAAAGCACCGGTGGCTGGGGCTATGCTCGCTGGAAAGGCATGGATCAAAAACCCCATGGCAAAGATAAAAACTTCGCTCAGGAATGTGTCACCTGCCATACCCCGGTAAAAGATAACGACTGGGTTTTCACCACCCCCGCCGTTATGCCCTGATCATAAATCTGGATTAGCCTCAAAGTGTACCTCAGAACGTGACGTGCAGGGATGCACTAATATCGTGGTTGCAGGAGCAAAAGAGCGTGGACGTGCAGGGATGCACAAGGCCGAACTGGAGAAGAGCCAGCACTTGCCTGTGGTGGTATCATGTCATCGGTGTCCAGTTAAAATTCAAATCAATTAAAATTTTAGACACAAAAAAATTTATATATCATTATTGAGATAAAAAATGTTTGTAAGTGCGCTGGAACTTTTTAAAATAGGAATTGGCCCATCAAGCTCCCATACAATGGGGCCGATGGTTGCTGCCCGGGAGTTTATCAATGTCATAAAAGAGTATTACTCAGAATATAGAGCACCTCAAAAACTTACTATAAAGTGTACACTTAAAGGCTCTTTATCAGCGACAGGAAAAGGTCATGCGACTGATCGTGCAATAGCATTAGGTCTGAATAATCACTTGCCAAAGGATCTTGCAGACCAGGATGTAGATACATTGATTCATGATATTTCGGGATGTGAATCCATAATAATTGATGGTATTGGGCCGATTATGTTCTCTGCACAAAAAGACATTAATTTTGATACTGGAGCACCTCTTCCTGAACATCCAAACGGGATGATTTTTGAGTTAGTAAATGAACAGCGAAAAGTTCTTGTTTCAGAAACCTATTTTTCCATAGGCGGTGGTTTTATTAGCAAGGCAAACGAAATAAGGCAATTGGTTGCTCCCCTTCAAATGAAGCCAGTAGACTCTTTTCGTTACCCTTTTGATTCAGCGCAATCGATGCTAGATATGTCTATGAAAAGCGGTTTGTCTATTGCAGAAATGAAACGATGCAATGAAATTGAGCTTATTTCCGAGGAGGAGCTGGATAAAGGTCTGAATTTAATCTGGAATTCCATGAGGCAATGTTTAAAAAGGGGGTTATGTGCTCAGGGCATTTTGCCAGGCGGTATAAATATACCTCGACGTGCAAAACAATTGCACCAGAAGTTCCTGGAACAACCCAACAAGACAGACATTAACGACTGGTTATGTGCCTATGCAATGGCGGTAAACGAAGAAAATGCAGATGGCCGCATGGTGGTTAGCGCACCAACAAATGGTGCTGCGGGCGTGATACCCGCTGTTTTGTTTTATTTCACAACGCACATGGGCGGCACTAACGCACAGGCAGGAGAATTTCTACTTACCGCCAGTGCCATAGGTGGCCTTATCAAACATCTTAGTTCTATTTCGGGAGCAGAAGTTGGCTGTCAGGGAGAGGTTGGTTCTGCCGCCGCTATGGCTGCCGCTGGATTGTGTGCTGTTCGGGGGGGCACACCTCAACAAATAGAGCATGCAGCTGAAATTGCCCTCGAACATCATCTTGGAATGACCTGTGACCCAGTACATGGGCTTGTTCAGGTTCCTTGCATTGAACGCAATGGGTTTGGTGCAATCAAGGCATATGCAGCAACGTCTCTTGCTCTGCATGGGAACGGCAAGCACTTTATGCCTCTGGATAAATGCATTGCAGCAATGAAACAGACCGGTGAGGAAATGTCTTTAAAGTTCAAAGAAACATCTTTAGGTGGGCTTGCTGTTACCATTACTGAGTGCTAACAAACTATACCTGGAATATCCAGATGGGTGATCTGCAACATCTGATAATACTAAATATTATCAGACACTTACAGCATTATTGTGCGTTCAACTGATTTTTTCAGGATTAACTCAGCGGCGCTCTTTGAAATCTGCCAGATATACACCCGCATTCAAAAAACACCCGCAATATGAGCTATAGTTATCAAATCAGTAAGATTTATACCATAGTTTCATTTATATGCATAAAAGCCAGTCCATTCACGCGATAGTGGTTCTTATTAGCTTATTATTATTTGTTAAGCTATCAGGGGCAGACGCAGTACTTGAGCTCAAAAACGAGCCCATTTTACCAATACCCTTTATTATAGAGCTAGATCAGAGAAAGGTTTCCCTTGGAGAACGCCTGTTTAATGACCCGATGTTATCTCATAACAACCAGATGTCATGCGCACAGTGCCATCAACTGTCTCAGGGCGGAGACGATGGTCTGGCCCGCTCAATTACAAACACCGGTAAAGCAGACACTATAAACTCGCCTACGGTATTTAACAGTGTCTTTAACTTTCGACAAACATGGCGAGGAGCATTCAAAACATTAGAAGCTCAGGCAGAAGGGGATTTAAAAAATTCACGACATGCTGCAACAAGCTGGAAAGAGCTGCTACCCAAATTAGGAAAAAACAAAGATTATATTGATACATTCAACAGTATATACCGTCCAGGTATTACCCGAGAAACCGTTCTCGATGCCATTGCAACTTATGAGAAATCATTAATCACACCTAACTCCCGATTTGATCAGTATCTCAGAGGCGATGATAATGCACTCAGCTATGATGAAATGTATGGCTATCGATTATTTAAATATTATGGTTGCATAGCATGCCATCAGGGCGTTAATGCAGGAGGGAATGTATTTCAGAAATTTGGCCTGTTTGATAATTATTTCGAACACAGAGGATATATAACTAAAGCCGATTACGGCCTTATGAATGTTACCGGAAATGAAAAAGACAAATTTGTTTTCAGAGTGCCCGCATTAAGAAACATCGCTGTAACTGGACCATATCTACATGATGGCAGCATCGACAAACTAAAAGATGTTATCAGCATAATGGCAAGATTCCAGCTAGGCGTTAACATTCCTGATGAACATGTTTCAAATATAGAAAAATTTCTGCACACTCTTACCGGAGAATACAAAGGCCAGTCACTCGAAAATCCCCATGAAAAACTCATTGATTAGCATGATATTCAGTAACACAAAAACCATGCTGATTAAGATAGGAATAATTATATCCATAATTATATTTATGCTAATACTCATAAATATTTCAGAAAAATTTGAAAATAGATCTCTACAATACGATCTAATTGAATTAAAAAATATTAATAACAAACTTGACAAGGATATTTTGCTTGTTCGATCAGGATTATTACGCCATTACAATAACATTGATCGTGGATTTTTAGATATTATTAAATCTTATTCTAAGCTTGAATCTCACTTTTTAAAAATTAGTGAATTTAATTATGATTACAGTGAAATAGACAAAATAAATGACAGATTGAAAATATTAAGAAATTTTATAAGTATAAAAGAAGAACTGGCAAATACACTTAAATCAGATATTGGCGTTTTAAGAAATTCACTTATGTACTTCTCAGTTCTCAATGAAGAACTTACACTACAATACAAAGAACAGCACCGTGAAAATAAAAAACTGGAAAATAACACATCAAAATTTGAAAGTAACGAAAAAAATGGGTATAACCATGTAAAAGAAATAGTGAATATTGATCTGGCATTTATAAATAGCTATATAATACAGATACTTAGAAACCCATCATCACTAAAAGAAAAAGAATTTTTAAAAAAAATAAACAGCCTTGGAAAAAAAATAAAGTTATCAGACAGAAAATATTATTCAAAAAAACTTGAATTATTATCGAAGCACCTTACTGTTATTCTTAACAACAGTATAGAAGTAGACGAAGTATTTAAACACATATCGAAATACAACATCGCTGAAATACTTGATGAAATAGGCGAAAACCACTCAATAATACTTGAAAAACAAAATAAAAAAATAAATTTATATCAAAATATAATATATTTTTCTGTTATATTTCTTATTATTTACAGTGCTAGTTTAATATGGTCTATATCTTTAAAAACACGAGAAATACACGCTATTTCATCTCATCTATCTAACCAGAAAAAAGCTCTTGACGAGCATGCAATAGTTAGCATAACAGACAGAGATGGGATAATTAAAGAAATTAACGAAAATTTTTGCCAGGTATTTGATATTGAATCAAAAAAAGTAATTGGCCAGGTGTTTAATTTTTTTAACGAAAGCAAAGACCATAAAAAATTATATAAAAAAATAAATGAAACTATTTTTTCAGGTAAGGTATGGCGCGGTGAAGTTTACGAAAAATTAAAAAACGGAAAAACCATATGGATTGATCAGAGCATTATCCCTTTTATGGACAACACTGGAAAAATCTACCAGTTTGTAACCATTGGCACTGATATTAGTAGTCGAAAAAAAGCCGAAAATGAGATCGAATATCAGGCATATCATGACGTTTTAACGGATCTTCCAAATCGAAGATTGCTAATAGACCGGCTGGAACAAAGCGTTAACCTGTGCAAACATCATGGGCATTATGGTGCGTTAATGTTTCTTGATCTGGATCGTTTTAAAAACATTAATGATTCTCTTGGACACTATGTAGGCGACAGCCTGCTTAAGGAGATATCTAAAACATTACTTTCATGTGTTTCCAGTGATGAAACCATAGCTCGGCTGGGTGGCGATGAATTTATAATTTTGATACCCGAAGTTAACGACAATATACAGTCTGCAACTTTAATGCTTCAGCATAAAGTTGATGAAATCCATGAAAAACTAAACAAAACACATAATATAAAGGGCCACGATCTGCACGTTAGCTGTAGCATAGGCATAATGATTTTTCCAGATGGCAACAACCAGACCGCAGATATTTTACAGCATGCAGATATCGCCTTACATAAAGCCAAGGAGGCTGGAAGAAACTGCTCACGCTTTTTCGATGTAACTATGCAGGCCGATGCAGCTCGACGCCTGAGCATAGAAAACGATCTGAGATTTGCGCTATTAAACAATGAATTCAAGCTTTTTTTCCAGACGCAGCACAAACATGATGGCACCCTGGTGGGCGCTGAAACTTTACTACGTTGGCAGCACTCAGAGAAGGGCCTTATATCTCCAGCCGAATTTATACCTGTAGCTGAGGACACTGGCGCTATTATTCAAATAGGCGTATGGATATTCGAAACCACATTTAAGAAAATTAATGACTGGTATCACCATCTCGGCGAGGAAGAAAATTTCAGGCGAATTTCTATAAATGTTAGCCCGTTGCAATTTAAACAGGCTGATTTTGTTGATCTTGTTTTTCGTCTACTTAAAAAAACATCCGTTGACCCCTCTCGAATTGAATTTGAAATAACAGAAGGTATGCTGGTTGACAATATTGAGGATACTATCTTAAAAATAAACAGGCTTAAAGACAGGGGCATTAGTTTTTCAATTGATGATTTTGGTACAGGCTACTCATCCCTTTCTTATTTAAACAGGCTGCCGCTGGAAAAAGTTAAGATAGACCAGTCATTTGTACGTGACATTCACCTGAACAAAAACAACGAGACGATTGTACAGACCATCATCTATATGGCACACAAGCTCAATATGAAAGTGATTGCCGAGGGCGTGGAAACAAAGGAGGAGCTGGACTGCCTGTACAGCCTTGGTTGTCTGAACTATCAGGGGTATTACTTTAACATGCCGATGTCCCTTGAGAGGTTTGAAAAATCACTCAATATTGAAGCTAAATAAATCAGTCATTACTCAGATAGCCTGCCAGACTGGCCACTCCCCCCACAGCCCCTTCCGGCTAAAGCACCTCAGCCAGATCCCCCTTGCTTTCCAGCCAGGCCTTTCGATCCGATGCACGTTTTTTAGCCAGTAACATATCCATCATCGCGTTACTGTCATCTCCGGCCTTTACCACCAGTTGTACCAGCCTGCGCGTATCTGGCGCAATGGAGGTTTCGCGCAACTGCAGTGGATTCATTTCACCCAGACCTTTAAAGCGTGTCACCTGTACCTTGCCTTTTTTCTTCTCTGCCGATATACGATCCAGCACGCCCTGCTTTTCGGCTTCATCCAGTGCATAGAACACCTCTTTGCCCACATCTATGCGAAACAGTGGGGGCATTGCCACATACACATGCCCGGCTTCTGTTAAGGTACGAAAATGTCGCAGGAATAATGCACAGAGTAATGTCGCAATATGATAGCCATCAGAGTCGGCATCCGCCAGTATGCAAACTTTACCATAGCGCAGGCCCGATAAATCACTTGAACCCGGGTCTACACCAATGGCCACCGAGATATCATGTACTTCCTGTGAAGCCAGCACCTGATCTGCATCCACCTCCCAGGTGTTTAAAATTTTGCCTCGTAGCGGCATAATCGCCTGATTTTCACGATTTCTTGCCTGCTTGGCCGAGCCACCCGCTGAATCCCCTTCCACCAGAAACAGCTCTGTACGAGATACATCCGATGAGCTGCAATCCGCTAACTTGCCTGGAAGTGCCGGCCCCTGGGTGATTTTTTTGCGCGCAACTTTTTTGCCCGCTTTTAATCGCTTTTGTGCATTATCGATTGCCAGCATGGCGATAAGCTCACCCTGATCCGTATGCTCATTAAGCCACAGGCTAAAAGCATCTTTCACCACGCCAGAGACAAACGGTGCGCACTCGCGAGACGACAGACGTTCTTTGGTTTGCCCCGAAAACTGAGGATCGAGCATTTTCACTGAAAGAATATAGCTGACTTTCTCCCAGACATCTTCCGGACTCAGCTTCACGCCACGGGGTAACAGGTTTCTAAATTCACAGAACTCGCGCATTGCCTCTGTCAAACCGGTGCGCAGACCATTTACATGGGTGCCACCCTGCGCCGTGGGAATTAAGTTCACATAGGACTCGCCTGTCGAGTCGCCGCCCTCTGGCAACCAGAGCAGCGCCCAGTCTGCCGCTTCACGCTCTGATGCTAATGAACCGATAAACGGTTCTGCCGGCAGCAGCTCAAAGCCCTTAAGACTTTCCAGCAGATAATCCTGCAAACCATCCTCATAATGCCATTGCTCGCTTTCTCCTGATTTTTCATCCAGAAAGCTCATATTCAGTCCGGGGCACAAAACCGCCTTGGCGCGTAATACATGTTTTAACTGGTTAAGGGAAAATTTAACGGTATCGAAATATTTAGCCTCTGGCCAAAAACGTATATACGTTCCCGTATTTTTCTTGCCAACGGTACCGGTTTCTATCAGATCACTGACTTTTTCACCGTGTTCAAATGCAATATTATAAATCTTCCCATCTCGGCGAATATCCGCCTCGACCCGATCAGATAATGCATTCACCACAGACACACCCACACCGTGCAAACCACCGGAGAACTGATAGTTATCATTTGTAAACTTGCCACCGGCATGCAGTTTGGTCATGATCACCTCAATACCGGGCACCCCCTCTTCGGGGTGAATATCCACAGGCATGCCCCGGCCATCATCGGTAACGCTCAACGAGCCGTCTTTATAGAGTACAACCTCAATGCTGCTGGCATAGCCCGTAATGGCTTCATCAACACTGTTATCAATCACTTCCTGAGCCAGGTGATTAGGCCGCGTGGTATCGGTATACATACCGGGGCGTTTTTGCACCGGTTCAAGGCCGGTTAATACTTCAATGGATGAAGCGTCATATGAACTCATCAAATATTCTCATTAGCAATGTCTGTTTTGAGGGCACCTCTATTAATTGATTATGCTCTCTGCGTGACCTGAAGCATATAGCTGTAAGGCGCGGGCCGCAGCGTAATGGTTATTCCATTGCCAGGGCTCGGAACGCAGCAGATGCGTGCTTCATGTCGCGCCCTGTGGGCCTTTGTTCCCTGAATAGAGGACAAAGCCAGAGGGCACAGGCAATTAATAGAGGTGTCCTTGAGGTGAACTATAAAAGAGTTAGCGGCTGGACGCAATTTATCATCCTGAATATTCGCCTTCCATTAGCGGAAAAACACTATTTCACGTAAAATGTCCCCATGAGTATCCAGGCCGCAAACCCCCAGATCAACGCCACCGTAACAGCCTCTGCCGGAAGTGGTAAAACCTGGATGCTGGTAACACGCATCCTGCGCCTGCTACTCAATGGCGCTGAACCGGGCAGTATACTGGCCCTCACGTTCACCCGCAAAGCCGCCGCTGAAATGCAGCAACGCCTCTCAGAGCGACTCTACCAGCTTGCTACCGTTAATAATACCGAGTTAACACAGCTTCTCGAAGCACTGGATCTGGATGCTGACTACACGCTAAAAGCCCGTAACCTCTATGAAGCCCATCAGTACTGCGATTACCCTGTTCGCACCCTGACCTTCCACTCATTCTGCCAGGATTTACTCTCACGCTTTCCCCTGGAAGCCGATATTCCGCCGGGTTTTGATTTACTGGAGAGCGCTGATTTGCTCATCCGGCAGTCAAGAGATGCCCTGTATAGCGAAGCCACACTGGATATGCAGGGCGAGCTTGCCCAGCACCTTGAGCAATTAATGCGCCTGACCGGCGGACTTTTTAATCTGGACAAAGTGCTTAACAGCTTTCTGCAACACCGCAGTGACTGGTGGGCCTACACCGATGATAATAAAATAGAAAACAACGCTAATTATGCCAGCCAGCAACTGGCGCAAAAGCTGGAACTGGACACAGAGCAATTAGATAGCACACAGCACTATAATGCGTTTTTTTCTACCCGTACCATAGAGCAGCTTAAATCCTACGCAAAACTGCTGGCCTTAAACCCGACAAAAACGAATTTACAGAAAGCCGACAAACTGGCATGTTGCCTGGCAGGCGAAACGTTTAATGAGCATACTTTTACTGAAGTTCAGGCCTGCTTTATCAAAAAAGACGGGGGTATTTACGCACTGAAAGACACCCCCACACTGCGCAAAAAACTCGGTGATGACTCAGCCGATACACTTCTGGAATTGCATGAACTCATCCCGGCACGTATTTTTAGCACCCGGGAGGTGCTCAGAAAAATCCACACTTACCAGCTCAACCAACACTGGTTTTACTGTGGTGAGAAATTTATTGAACACTACCAGACGTTAAAACGCCAGCAACGCCTGCTGGACTTCACCGACCTTGAATGGTGCAGCTATAAACTGCTACAGAACTCAGAAAATGCATTGTGGATTCAATATAAACTCGATCAGCAAATTCAACACCTGCTGATTGATGAATTTCAGGACACCAACCCAACACAATGGCAATTGATTTTACCACTGCTTGAAGAAATGGCAGCGGCTGAATCAGAAAAATCCCGCAGTGTATTTCTGGTGGGTGATGAAAAGCAGTCGATATACAGTTTTCGCCGTGCCAAACCCGAGCTACAGCTTCAGGCCACACAGTGGTTAAACCGCCATCTTAATGCGCAGGCTTTCCCACTGAATAAATCATGGCGATCATCCCCTGCAATAATCCACCTCGTGAATGCAGTTTTTCAGCAGGAACAGTTTAAGCTCACCTTGCCTGCATTTGAAGAGCACCACACCCACCTGGAACAACTCCCGGGTAAAGTAGAAGCCCTGCCGTTATGGCACATAAGCGATATGGGCGAAAAGGCCGATGGCATATATTGCCGTAACCCACTCAAACAGCCGCGCCCTGAAGCATCTGGCATCCACCAGAAAGAAGCGCAACAAATTGCACACCACATCAAACAACTGATTAGTAATAAAACACCTGTTACACAGGGCGACAAAACCCGCGTAATTAATTACAACGATATTTATATTCTATTGCGCAAACGCGCACACGTAGCCGATTACGAACGCGCATTCAGAGATGCCGGTATTGCTTATCTGGGCACAAATCGCGGCACATTTCTAAGCTGTCTTGAAATACAGGACATGCTTGCCCTGCTCAGCACCTTACTCACCCCCTTTAATAATCTGGCACTGGCACAGGTATTAAAATCCCCACTGTTCTCAGCCACCGATAACGACCTTCAGTTAATTGCAGCAGTGAACAATGGCAACTGGTTTGAACGAATAACACAGCTTGCTGAGACTCTGGATAAAACGCACCCCATACACCGTGCAGCACATCACCTGACACAATGGCGTACCCTGGCCGATAGAATACCGGTACACGATTTGCTCGACAAGATTTTTTCTGATGCCGATGTACCGGGTCGATATCACCGTAGCACGCCGGAGCCATTGCAGGCCCGAGTCGCCGCCAACTTAACCCTGTTTCTTGAAATGGCACTGGATCTGGACAGTGGCCGCTACCCCAGCCTGATGCACTTTCTGCTTTATTTGCGCAGTTTACAGAACACACAAAGTGATGCCCCTGATGAAGCCCCGATGGAAACACGGGAACCTCGGGTTAAAATAATGACCATTCACGCCAGCAAAGGGCTTGAAGCCCCCGTGGTGTACCTGGCAGACACCATTAGCACCAGCCGAGACAAATCATCATTAAGCACACTCATTGACTGGCCCGTAGAAGACAGACGCCCGGCACATTTTCAGCTTATTCCATCCGCCAGACAACAGGACGAGTTCACCGCCAGACTAAATCTATCGCATAAAAAAGCTCAGCAAAAAGAAGATGCCAACCTGTTATATGTAGCGATCACACGCGCCAGACAATATTTATTTATCAGTGGCTGCCAGCCTGACAAAGGCCCATTTACAAACTGGTATCAGCCTGTATTCACAGCCCTTCAGTCACTCACAGACAACCAGGATGATGAACATTTAATCTATCAGTTTGCTGAACCCGACACCGTAAATACGACTCCGAATGAAACTGTCGAAAAAGAAGATATAAATAGTTTTAAAATAGACCCTGCATTATCGCAGGTAATAGACAACCAGAAAACACCGCACATTAAAGCATCTCTGGCAACACTCTCCCCCAGTTATGCCGACACGCATTCCAGCCACTACCATCATAACGACAAAGAGCCTGATGATGACGCTCAACAACGGGGCATAGCCATACACCGCCTGCTGGAAATATTAACCTCCAGCAACATCTCAGATAACACAGATTTAAACTCAACACCACTTAAAGCCAATATACTGCAACGTATCGCCAATGAAATGCAAACTGAAATCAGCCCACAACTTGAAGACTGGTTTGATATTGCCATTCAAAATATTCAACAGCCTCGCTTACAGCACATATTCAGACCGGATAATGCATTGCAGATATATAATGAATGCCCGATTCAGTATTTAAAAAATAGCAGCCTGGTTTATGGTGTCATTGACAGAGTAATCGTTACTCAACACGAAGTGCTGGTAATTGATTATAAAACACATGCTAACGCACACTCAGATAACCTGAAAAACTTATCGCAAAGCTACCAGCAACAGATGAAACTTTACGCTGACGGCATAAGTGCATTATGGCCGGATAAGCCCATCAAGGCTTATTTACTGTTTACCGAATGTATGGAATTATTTCAGATGAAATAGAGGATCCTCTATTAACTCTGAACCGATTAGTTGATGAATTTAGTTTAAAACACTCCCAGATAACATTAATAAATTTTGCGTAGGTTGGGGTGAGGCACGAACCCCAACACCACCCTCTAAAACACATTAATTGTTTGCGAGTTTGTAGTAAATGCATCGGCCCTGTCGTTCACTCCAGTAGATTGTTAAAATCAAACGTAAAACCGTTGGGGTTCCTTCGTCACCCCAACCTACACTTCGTTTATTTTTAATTACGGCCGAACATACTAATCGACATGTTTTTTAACTATTTCGATTATTCCGGTGGGTGTCCGAGCAAGTAAGGAATTCCCTGATTTTTATTAAGTATTTCAACGAGACTAACCCCCCTTGATTTCGAGTTCTGCTTTTAACCTAAAATCATCCTAAAATCATCAGTTGAATGCCTCAAAGTGTGCTTCTGAGAGCTTGTTTGGCGTAGTCAAAAAGGGAGTGAATGGCCCAGTCCTTCGCGCGTTTTT